>Ga0233432_10001067_pt1 | contig 26571 bp, 26 predicted proteins | sample SI_122_August201_6_FD_179870 | JGI IMG/M metagenome (GOLD analysis project Ga0233432, IMG submission 179870) | Seawater microbial communities from Saanich Inlet, British Columbia, Canada - SI_122_August2016_10_MG | ecosystem: Environmental > Aquatic > Marine > Inlet | place: Canada: British... | reverse complement strand
AATATGGCTGATAAATTTGCTGATAACATTATTTATCCTTTTTCTTTTTTTTATACATGGCAAGCATTCTCTGCGTTACTAAAAAACCACCAAATATATTAATAGCTGCTAGTGATATTGCTAAGAAACCAAAGATACTTGATGTATTAAAAATACTATCAGAATTTCCGGCTAAACCTGCAATAATTGCACCTACAATTATGACAGATGAAATTGCATTGGTTACAGACATTAAAGGTGTGTGTAGAGATGGAGTAACACTCCAAACCACATAGTATCCAATAAAAATAGAAAGGATAAAAATACTTAATCTGAATATAAAAGGGTCAATTTCCATAATTCTATTTTATTAAAGTTTTCTCAATTATTTCATCTTCTAAATTTATGTTAATTTTATTATTTTCTTTATCATATAAATTTGACACAAAATTAAATACATTTTTTGCATATAAACTTGATGCAGAAGTTGGAAGTTTATTTAAAATATTGCTCTCTCCCATTATTTTTACACCATTTTTATCTACAATTTCATCAACTTTAGTATGTGCAGTGTTTCCACCTTGAATGGCAGCTAGATCATAAATTATCGAACCTGGCTTCATGTTACCAATCATATTTTCTTTAATAATTACTGGTGCTTTTTTTCCTGGAATTAAAGCAGTACAAATTATTATATCAATTTTCTTTAATGTCTCTGATAATAATTCTTCTTGTTTCTTTTTAAAATCATCTGATGCTTCTTTAGCATAACCTCCTTCAGTTTCTAAATTTTCAGCACCTTCAACAGTTAAAAATTTTCCCCCCAAACTTTCAACCTGTTCTTTAGAAGCCATTCTAACATCTGTTGCAAACACAATTGCACCCATTCGTTTCGCAGTTGCAATTGCTTGTAATCCTGCAACTCCTGCTCCAACTACTAATACTTTTGCAGCCGGTATTGTTCCTGCAGCAGTCATCATCATTGGAATTGCTTTTTCAAAATGAGCAAAAGACTCTACTACCGCTTTATAACCCGCAAGGTTTGCTTGCGAAGATAATATGTCCATCGACTGAGCTCTTGTTATTCTTGGAAGTAGTTCGAGTGAAAAAGTATTGATATTTTTTTTAATTAAATCATTTATTTTATTTTTATTATCGTATGGGTTTAACACCCCAATAAATGTTTGATTATCTTTTAATAAAGAACTTTTGTCATCATCTAATAAACCTAACTGAACAATAACATCTGAATTAACTAAAATATCTTTTTCATCTTTTAAAATTGATGCTCCTAATTCTTTGTACTCTTCATCTTTAATACCAAGATGACTTCCATAATTTTCAGATAATGAAACTTCAAAACCAAGAGCAATATATTTTTTTGCAATCTCAGGAGTAATTGCTATTCTTTTTTCAATTTTTTGATTTTCTAAAATAGAAGCAATTTTCATACATTGATCTTATAATAAGAATATTGCCATTAAAATTAAAACACCAATAACTGCGACGGTTCCCCACAACACAAATTTTGTAAAATTATTCCAGGTATTTTTATGGTCTTTGTTATCCATAAAAATTACTTCTGTCTTGCTTTAAATTTTGGATTGGTTTTATTGATAACGTATACACGACCTCTTCTTCTAACTAACTTAGAGTTAAGGTCTCTTTTTTTAATTGATTTTAATGAGCTTTTAATTTTCATAATTTATTTTAATGCCGGCGATGTCCTACTCTTCCGTATCTTAAGACAAAGTACCATCGGCGCTGCAGGGCTTAACTTCCGAGTTCGGAATGGGATCGGGTGTAACACCTACGCAATAACCACCGGCGATAAACTTATACCTAATTAATTTATATTGTAAACAAAGAAATAAATAGAATTTATCTTTTAATAAAGTCTTTTATATAATCTTTTAGTTGAATAGCTCCAAATAATTTATGAATCTTATTTGATAAATTTGTATTTGTAAGAGCTGAAGTATACCTCTCACCAGGTCTTGCTGGTAAAAATTTTATTTTAGATTTAAACATTTTAGCCACTTGTGTAATGCTATAACTCTTTCTGTTAGAGATACTATAATGTCTACATTTATTTTGTTTCCAGGCATAATAACAAGTAACAACAGTGTCATTAATATGTGTAAATCTTCTCGATTGTGTTCCAGGTTTTACAACAGTTAAAGGTTTTTTTTTTTTATATTGATCCTCAAAAATTCCAATTACGGTTGCCATATCTCCAATGTTTATTTGATTGGCTCCATATACGTTATAAAAATATATGATCTCATATTTAAAATTAAACCACTTTTTTAAATTTTCTAACATTTCTAAATTTTTTGCTTTTGTAAATGCGTAAGGAGACAAATTTTTATCTAAGCCCTTATTACCAATGCTTGCTGATGTTGCAGAATAAATTAATTTAATCTTATTAGATAAACAAAAATTAAATACTTCATGAGACCCAATTGAATTGGAATTGATACATTCGTTCATCTTTAAAAAACTTTGATAAATTCTTGAAAATTCACCAAAATGAAAAATTGAATTTATTTTATTTTTATATTTTTTAAGAACTTTAGATATTTCTTTTGTGTCAGAAATTAAGTACTTTACCCTTTTATCTTTTACATGGTTTTTTTTTAAACCTGTAGAATAATTATCTAAACTTATTATTCTAAAATTCGTTTTTTTTAGAAAAAGTATAATTAGATTTGATCCTACAAATCCCGCACCACCAGTAACTATGATTAAATTTTTTTTCATTATGTTTAAACTTTAATGTTACAATAATTTTTTTTCTATTTAAAAATAATTGAAATTATCATACTTGAAAAGCCATATCTACACTCCAATGAGAAAAATTTTTTAAATTTATTTGTATTGGCTTCATTTTTTTTAATATCTACCTTTCTTTTTTTCTAATTTAAGTTGGTGGTTTTTATTAAATTTAATCAATTGTTTTGATAACTTGATTAACCAAAAAACCATTTCCATATCCATAATTAAAAAATTTATGATTTACTACCTTTTATAAGATATCTGCTGGAGATAAAATGTATATTTGCTTAATCAGAGACATGGATATAATCTCTTATTAAATTTCTATCTGCTATATTATAATTTGCACTTCTGGCTAATGAAATGTTTCTTCTAATTAATTTAGTTAGAAAAAAAAGTTTTATTACAGCTAATAAATTTTTTTTGAAAGAAAAAAATATAAACCTAAAATTATCCAAAAAGGAGTAGCATTCCAAGTAGTAAACAAGCTTCCTGATGGTAATATTGGTAGTAAACTTAAAAATATAAATGCTTTAAATCCATTCAAATTAATTTTTATATTCTTATTTAAGCTTGAAATTTTTTGAGCAAAGAAGGATATGATAAACAATAGGTATAAAACTAATCCAACAATTCCAGTTTCAGCCAATAGCTCTGATAAAGTGTTGTGAGGATGAGATGAACAATTAGGGTACTTATGGTCTGGAATTGGATCAATAAGTTCTTTGCATTTAATCCTATAATTTTTTAACCCAACACCAAATACTAAATTTTCTTTCCAAAGTTTAGAAGCTGAAATAGTCAGTCGCCCATAGGATGAATTTTTATAATCATTAAAAATATTAATTGAGTCTGAGAGTCGGCTTTTTAAAAACCATGAGTTAATAATTATAGTTGAAATAAAAATTGATAAAATGATACTAGTAACAAATACTTTTCTTATATTAATTAAATTAATCAATAAAATAAAAGATAAAATAATATAAAAAATTGAACTTGTTCTTTCACCTGTTATCAAAATGCTTTGAAGTAAAAATAAAGTTAATAAAAAAAAAAATATTTTTTTTAAATTATTAAATTTTGTATAAGTGCTACCAAAATAAAATAATACAATCATACTTAATTTTGCCAAAAAAGCTCCTGGAATTAACTCATCCTTAAAGGTGCCTGATAATCTACCTATATGATAAATTTCGTTATCTAAGTGATAAATTCTTTTTTCAAAAAGATACCCCTCAGCTGGAAATCCAAAAATATTTAAGCCTGTGAAAAACTGAATATTGTTATCAATTGCAACAAATACTATGCAAACTAAAATAATAATTACAAAAAATGTATAACTTTTAAAGTTTAAATTTTGAAAAATAAAGAGAACCAAAGTTAAAAATCTAATTTGTGAAAAACTATTTTTTAATGAATTGTCTAAGCCAGAAAAAAAAATACTTGATATAACCGTGTAAAACCAAAATATCAAAAAAAAGTATACCCAATAATTATTAAAAATGGAAAAATTTCGCGTTTTAAATAGATCATAAAAAAATACAAAAAAAATTAATATTAAGAGAAAATTAACAGTGGCAGAACCTATAATCAACGCCAATGGTAATAGAAATATTAATGCATTTCTAAAATTTAGAATATTTCTTAAATTATTGTAAATATCTATAATTAATGTATTCATCTTAAAATATTAACTTTGCTAATGTATACTGAATTTCTATACTATATTTTATTTTTAATTACAAATTTCACTCTGTGTCTTTTAATTTTAAAATTAATTGTTAATGACAAATTAAAGTCTTTAAATTTTATTATAGTTCAAAAAGATAGTGATCATAAGATGCATTCATATAAAGTTTATCAAAATGCTGGTTTTATTGTAATCGGTTTATTCTTAATAAACTCTTTTATGATGTATTTATTTTTTTATAAAAAAATACATCTTGATGAAAATATTTCAAGACCATTGCTTTTTTTTGGTTCGTTATCTATCTTTTATCTAGTCTCAATTTATGATTTTAAAAAAAATTTGCACCCTATTTTTAGGTTATTTATTCAATTTATTTTAGTTTATTTGTCACTGTCATTAATTGAATTCCCTCTAATCCCTATAAAATACATTCCACTAAAAATTCAATATTTGTTAGTTGTAATTTTTTGGGTTTACGTAATTAATATTGTAAATTTTGTAGATGGTTTAGATGGTTTAGTTGCCGTGTCATCGATTGGTTTTTTTTTAAATATAATAATTTTTAATTTATTATTCGGAATTACTTCAATAAATATTTATATATCAGGTATTTTATTGCCTTTCATTATGGCTTTTTTAATATTTAATAAACCGAAAGCTAAAATATTTTTAAACGATGTTGGGTCAATACCTTTGGGTTATATAATAGGTTTTTGTCTTTTAAATACAATTCAAAGTGGTTATTGGTTTTTTTTTATGTCTATATTTTTATACTTTATTATGGATGTTACATACACTCTTTTAAGAAAAATGAAGAATGGGCATTATCCGTGGGCGAGACTTTTTGATTATTTATTTTTGCAACCTGTGCTCCAGGGAAAAAAATCACACTGGTATGTGCTAAAATTTATTTTTTCATATTATTTTTTTATGATGATAATGATATTTATAATAAATTTATACGAACTTAATAATATTTATTTATTTATTTATTCTCTTATTGCTTCTTTAATAATTTTGAAAAAATTCAATCAATTTAATTTAAAAATGAATTAATATATTTTCTTAATGTGGGCTTTATATTTATAGGGCTTAAATGGTAAAATATTTTAAGAAAAAAAGTTAATGTTAAAATCACAAAGAATGCTTTTCTAAATTTAATTAATAATTTGTAAATTTCATATTCAGATTTTAAGATTTGATAGCTAGATCTTCTTTTATAAAAGGAATTATTTAATTTTGATTTTACTAATGGAAGTGGAATATTTCTTATAATAATATTTTTTTTTATTGCTCTAATCCATAAATGATAATCTTCCATCCTCTCACATTTTTCATAAATCAAACTCTTAAATAAAATTTTTTTGTTAAAAACAACTGTAGGATGATTAATTGGATTCTTAAAATTAGATAAAAATTTAATTCGCCTGTTAGTCAAAGGAACTTTTTTTACAGACAGTTTGTTATGTTCGACATTATGTTCATGGACATAAGATCCAACCAAACCGACCTTTCTATTTTTTAAAAGATATTTTATTTGATACTTGAATCTGTTGAAATATGACACATCATCGGAGTCACAAATAGCTACCAAGTTATTTTTAGTTAATTTGATGGCTTTATTGTAAGAGTAAGGTATCCCCATATTTTTTTTATTAGATATAATTTTATAACAATCTTTAAAATAAAGATTTAAAAACTTTTTCAGTTGATAGATTTGAGATATTTTACAATATCCATCTAAAACTATTACAACATCATTTGGTTTAAATGATTGATTACCAATACTTTTTAAAGACTCAATTAAATCTGAAACTTTAATTTTACTATATATTGACATTATTAATGAAAAGTTACGGTTCATAATTTAGTATATTTTTAATTTTAAGAATTTTTTTTAAATTATCTAACATGTTATAATATGTTTTATATCATGATAAATAATGTAAAAAATAAACTATTAACAATATAAATATAAAATATATATCATTCAAAGTTGATAAAGCTAAGTAACAATATAACTAATTTCTTAATCACATTTTTTTTAATATTAGTTTTCTCACTATTTATTATTATCAATAAGTATTATCGTTTAGCTAATGAAAATTATTTATTCTTAATTATTCCAATATCAATATTTTTATTATGCGCCGCATGTTATCTATTACTTTTATTAAGCGTACCTATTAACCTAAAAATTATAAAAAAATTTTTTTTGAATGAATATAAGATACTTTTAACAATATGCGTTTTAATATTACTTTACTCTTTAAGTTACTCTATCGTGTCACAGGAGAATACGAATAACAGTGCTACTTTAAAAAATTTTTTTAATCATGAAGGTCTTGAAGATTTTTTTTATAAAAATTACATAATTTTTTTTTTATTAGTATTTATTGTAAATATATTTCTTGTTAAACAATTGAAAATTCAAGAGAAGCAAATTTTTTTTATTCTTTTAAGTTTTTCTATATTTTTTCTCACTATTTCAATTTTACAAAACATAATTCATTTTTCTAAAATTAATAATTTATCAAGATACATTACTGATATGGATAACTGTACATATTTTCAATTTTTACCATTTGCTGTAGATGGAAAAAGAAACTTTGAAATTTTACCCTTTTTAATAGGATATATTTTAACACTAGGAATTTATAAAAATAAATTCATTTTAATAAATACTACTTTTTTTATAGCTTGTTTTTTAACCTACTCAAAAAATTTATGGATTGCGATTATATTTATAAATATAACATCATTTTTTTTATACAACAAAATAAATATTTTAAAATTTTTTATTTTTAAAATAATAATACTATTATTAACAATAATTTCCTTGAATTTTATTTTTGAAACATTTGATAAAAAATGTAATCCAAACATAAAAGATTATACAATTATAAAAATATTTTCCTTAATTGGCATTAGTCAAAATGAAGTTGTTAATTCTATAAAAATGGACTCATTAAAAAAAATGAGTTCATTTAGACTTAAGATGATTACAAATAATGAAGATGAATTTGTAAAAAGAGTTGATTATCTTCTCGACTCTACTGCTCCTAGGATAGAAATATACAAAGAAAGTGTAAAAAAAATATCTAAGAAAATATTACTTGGGTATGGGTCAAATAATTTCAAATTATCATCTAACAATTCATCTAACTCTGAAAGCGAACCTCTTAAAATTCTTTTAGATTTAGGCATCATCGGTTTACTTGTTTGGATTTATTTATATTTTCAGCTACTGAAAAGTTGTAAAACTAAATGGTCATTGCTGCTAATTTTATCTATTTTGTCTTTAAGCGCGTTTAATATTTACAGTTGGTTTTTGCCAACTTATTTCATTGTTACCAGTATTATTTTTTTTGAAAATAATGAGCGCCACAAGTCAATTTTGTAATAAACTCTCAAAAATATAAATAAGAATAAGAATATTATAATAGCAAGCATATAAGTATAAATTCCAAGTGCAAATATGGAATTAATAAACCCAAATTGATCCAATGTAAAAAAAGACCCAACTAGTACGACTGAGAATTCTCTTGCTCCAAATCCAGAATAAGTGATTGGAATTGAATTAAATGCCAATACAGTCAATACTAGAATTATTGTGACAATTAAGTCAGATTCTATCTCATAAACAAAATAAATTATAATTAGTAACTGAATAATATAAATTATATGAATTAAAAAACTTATTATTAACAATATGGATCTATTTGTCTCTTTTAAAACTTCAGATAATGAAAATTCAAAATAGTTAAGATAAGGTAACTTTTTAATATAAAAATTATCTTTCAAAAGTTTAATTAATAGAAAAATCATAAAAAAAACAAAAAAAACTAAAATTGATAAATTAAATATATAAAATAAAATCAGACATAAAGTTAAAGTTAATATGGAAATTAAACCATAAAATCTTTCAATAAAAAAAAAAGAAAAAATTCTGTCTTTTTTTTTTAATCTTTTACTAAGTAGATAATACTTTAATACCTCTCCCATCCCACTAAATGAGAGGATATTGAATACAAATGAAACAAGGGAAAAAAAAAAGTAATCTTGGAAATTAGTTTTCAAAATATTTTTTGAAATAAAAAAAAGTCTTAGAGAATTTAAAAGAATTAAATTAAGAGTAAAAAAACTAACAATTAGGAAAATTTCTAATTTAAATAAATCGAATTTTGTAATATCTATATTGTATAAATTTATAATTGAATATAGAAGTAATAAGGAAATTGCACTTAGTAATATATTCTTCATGAAAAAAATACTTTTATGTTCAGAGTTTTATTATCCACAAGTTGGTGGTGTTGAGACTCATAATAAAATCTTATTTGATTATTTCAAGAAAAAAAAAATCAAAGTGTATATTGCTACATCATTTAGTGCAAAAAGATTAAGTAAACATAATATTTTTGAATTTAAAATTAAAGGAAACTTTGTAAGAGGTTACGCAGGTGAAACAAAAAGATATCAAGATTTTTTGATAAAAGAGAATTTTGATTTGATATTTTTTAATGCTGCACAACAATGGTCTTTTGATCTAGCTTTACCTGTGATAGAAAATATTAATTCTAAAAAAATACTATTTCCATGTGGATTTTCAAGACTTGGTAACTATCTCTATTTTCCATATTTTAAATTAATAAAACTAAAAATAGATTATTTTGATGATATAATTTGTTCATACAAAGCATCTAAAGATTATAAATTTTTGAGTGAAATTTATAAAAAAAAAATCCATTTGATTCACAATGGATCTGAAAAAATGGTTAAAAAATATAATCATAAAAAATTATTTCGTGAGTTTAAGATAGAACCAAATACTCAGGTTTTTATGAATGTCTCGAATATTAAATTTAATAAAGGTCAGGGTGGAGTAATAAGTTTATTTGATAAAATACCACATGAAAACTCAAAATTGTTTTTAATGGGTCAAAATCACTCTAATTTTTATTTTATTTATATTAAAATTTTGATTTTTTTATTTAATAAAAGAAATAAGAAAAAAAAAATTTATCTGTTACAATCAGATAATAAAATTAAACAAAAACTTTATAGCATATCAAGTTTTTTTTTATTTGGTTCCAGATTAGAATATGATCCTTTGGTTATGTATGAATCAATCGTATCAAAAACAAAATTTATATCTAATGATGTTGGGTCATGTAAAAATGCAATCAATAATAATTATGGATTAATTTCAAATGATGATAACAAAAAGATTCAATACATATTGAGAAAAATAAAAAGAAATAGAGTGAAAAATTTGAGTGTAAAAAAGTTTTTTTGGAACACAATTTGTCAAAAGTACTTTGGTGTTTTTGAAAAATATTTAAAATAAATTAATTATAAGTTCGAATCTACATTGATCATCTCTTTGATTAGTTGACTTAAATCATATTTTGGTTTCCATTTTAAGATTTTTTTGGCCTTTGAAGAATCTCCAATTAATTTTGGAACTTCTAGTGGCCTGAAATATCTTGGATCTATCTTTACAAGTGTTTTTCCATTTTTTTTATTTAAACCAATTTCATTAATACCTTTACCTTTCCATATAATTTCTATTCCTACTTCGTTAAAGGACATTTCAACAAATTTTCTTACTGAAAAAGTTTTTCCTGTTGAAATAACAAAATCATCTGGTTTTTTATAATTCAGTATCTTCCACATACTTTCTACATAATCTTTCGCATGTCCCCAGTCTCTTAAAGCATCCAAGTTACCTAAAAAGAGTGATGTTTGCTCTTTTTTTGCTATTTTTGTTACTGCCATTGTTATTTTTTTTGTCACAAAAGTTTCACCTCTTCTAGGACTTTCATGATTAAACAAAATTCCATTACTTGCAAAAATACCATATGCTTCTCTGTAAATTTTAGTAATCCAATATGAATAAAGTTTAGCTGCAGCATAAGGGCTTTGAGGTGAAAATTTAGTTTTTTCACTTTGAGGATATTCTTTTACATTACCATATAACTCAGATGTAGAGGCTTGATAAAATTTTATTTTTGGATTGACCGATTTAATGATTTCTAAAATTCTTAAGGGGCCTAATGCATCGCAGTTCGCGGTATACTCGGGACTTTCAAAACTAACAGCAACATGAGATTGCGCAGCTAAATTATAAATTTCAGTGGGATTAATTTTTTTAATTATATTCATTAGGGATAAGCTGTCGGTTAAATCTCCATAATGTAAATGAAAATTACTTTTAGTTTGTGGTTCTCGTATAATGTGATCGATTCTTTGAGTATTGTAAGAAGAGCTTCTTCTTTTGATGCCATGTACTTTATACCCTTTTGATAAAAGAAATTCTGCTAAATAGGAACCATCTTGACCAGTAATACCTGTAATTAATGCTATTTTTGGATTCATAATTTATTAGTATTTATCTTTTTTTCCCAATTTATTTGACTTCTTATAGTTTTAATCAAAGGAGTTTTATATTTTAAAAAACCTGTCTTTTTTAAAAGTTTATCATCACAAAATATTTTTTCTACATCGCCTTTTCTTCTATTTATAATGTTTAATTTAATTTTATTTTTGATGATTTTTTCAAATTCTTTAACAATTTCTAAAACTGATAGTCCATGTCCATATCCACAATTAACAATGAATGACTTTTTAATTTTAGCTTTAATTATATTCAAATGAATAGCTGCCAAATCATTTACATCTATATAGTCTCTAATACATGAACCATCATGAGTATCATAATCTTTGCCATATATATTAATCTTTAATTTTTTATTTATAATATTATTTGCTAAAACTTTGAATAGTTGACCAGAATTGTTTACTGGACCAAATTTCATATTATGCTCAGCACCTACAACATTAAAATATCTTAAAATAATATATTTGAATGAATTTTTTTGAGAATAATTTTTTATCAATTGTTCGCACATCATTTTTGTTAATCCATAATGACTTTCTGGATCTAAGAAAGATTTCTCTTTTACCTTTACTTCACCAATTTTTGGATTACCATAAACTGAACATGTAGAGGAAAATATAAATTTTTTTATATTTTTGTTTTTTAAATATTTTAATATTTTTACTGTTTTAAAAACATTATTTAAATAATATTTCTTAGGATTAAGCATAGATTCTTCTACACTTAATGATGCGGCAAGATGTATGACGCTATCTATTTTGAATTTAGTAAAAATTTTATCTAAAGATCTCAGATCAGCAAAATCGGACTTAAAAAAATGACATTTATTATGAACTAACTTCTTATGACCTGTAGATAAATTATCTATTACAATTACATTATATCCTGAAATAATTAATTTTTGTGTAATTATACTTCCAATATAACCAGCTCCACCAGTAACTAAAATATTCTTCATTTTTTTAAAAAATTATTTACAGCTTCTAAAAGATTATTGTAACTTTTTTTTTTCAATTTTTTTGATAATTGTTCATTGTTGACTATTATTGATCGAATATCAGCATTTTTTGCAGCCAAATGATCATTTAATGAATTACCTATAAATATCGAATCTTTTCTATTAATATTATATTTCTTTATAGCTTCGTTTATCATTTCAGAATTAGGTTTTCTACATTTACATTTTATCTTTAACCTTTTTACCTCACCTTTGAAACCTTTATGTGGGTGATGTGGACAGTGATATATATCATCCAAATAAACACCATTTTTACCCAATATTGTCTCAAGTCTATCATGACTTTTATTCACATTTTCTTGTGAAATAAAACCTTTTGCAATAGCTGGCTGATTTGTAATGATTATTACAAGATACTCTGAGTCATTTATTTTTCTTATCGCTTCTATTGTTGTTGGATAAAGTTTAGTTGGATTCGAGTATCTAAAATTTTTTGCTTCGTAATTCATTACTCCATCTCTATCAAGAAAAATACACTTGTTATTTTTTTTTTTAAAAATTCCAGAATTGAAATCTTTTAAAGCTTCATAATATCTTTTTTTTGTGCCAATGTCCTTTGTATACTCCCTAGAATTATATGATAAAATTTTTTTTCCTTTCTTTAAACAATCATTTATAAAATTTCTTGTTAAATCTGATTTCGAGTTTTTTTTTATCAAATTAATAAGATTGGAGTTAATTAAATAAATCCCTGACATTACTAAATTTTTAGTAACATAATTTTTTTTTCTATTTTTAAAATATATTTTTTTTACTTTATTATTTTCATCTACCTTTATTAAATCACTATCTGCTGGATGATTATTTGGGTGAGTAAAAAAAGAAATGTCTCCTTTATTTTTTTTATGAAAACTAACAAATTTTTTTAAATCTACATTAAATAATAAGTCTCCCATAATAATTAAAAGTAACTCGTTTTTTACTTTTAAATTTGTCAAACTTCCGGCAGTACCTTGCAATTTTTTCTCAACAAAATATTTAAATTTTATCTTATTACTTTTTAAATAGTTTAATATTTCATAGGACTGATTTCCTAATAAAAAAATTGGAGGTTTGTTAATTTTGTTAAATTTAAATTGATTTAAGATTAAATCTAAAAGATTTTTTTTTCCAAATTTAGCAAGAATTTTAGGGTTTTTAGATATAGATTTAAATCTCGATCCTTTGCCTCCACATAATATTATAGCTTGCATCTATTTATTTTTTATTATTGAAAATATTTCACTAAATCTTTTTTCAAATGTGTGATCAGTTAAAGTTCGTTTTTTTGCATTTTCAGCAACTTTAGATCTTATATCTTCGTTTGTTAAATAAAAATTAATTTTTTTTTTTAAATCATTGTAATTATCAAAAGTAACAATTTCTTTATCAATAGAGAAATATTTATTTAAATATTCTACATTTTCAGATATTAAAAAACACCCAAGTCCAGTTATTTCAAATACTCTTCCTTTTATTTGTCTAGTATTTTTTTTAAAATAATTTTTTATATTCTTAAATATTGTAAATAAATTATAGAATCTGTATGTATTTCCACTTTTTTTTAAAAATATTTTTATAAAATTTTTGAAGTTTTTATTTGTAGATGAAGAAGAAAAATTTAGATTAATTTTACTTTTTTGAAAAATATCAATCATTTCATCAAATTCCACTCTTCCATTTTCCCAGCCATTTCCTCTGCAATAAACATTAAATCCGTCTTTTGTTAATTTTTTTATAATGTTTCTTCTATTTGAGTGAGGTTGTCCAACAAATGAAATGTCAAAGATTTTTTTCTTATCATTAAGATCAGTATTAGAATAACTGTAATTATTAAAACCCCATTGCGATAATATTATATTGTTAAAACCGTTACTTTTATATTTTAAGACTGAATTTTCATCAGTAGTGACAATATAATTGAACAATTTCAACTTTTTTTTAGAATAATTGTCAAATCTCCAATGATCGTCAGACATCCATGCTATAGAATTAACTTTTGGTTTTTGTTTTAAATATTTTAAAAATTCATCAGAAAATTCATCTTGAAACAAAACAAAAAAAGCAAAATCAAATTGAAAACTATCTATAATATTTTTTGCCTTCTCATTGAATTTTTTTTCTCCATATAAGTTTATTAGATCAGTTGGAAAATTAAAAACTTTGGAATTTTTAAAATTTTGAAATGTTTTAAGAAAATTTACATATTCAAAAGAATATCCTAATTCCTTCTTACCATAATCGTATTTGTAACCAGAATAAAATATTTTCATAAAATATATTAAATAAAAAATTTTTTTAACTTTCTTGTTATATAAAAAGAAAATAACAGCAATATAATCTTTAGATTTAAACCATCTATTATCTTTTTTAAAAACCATTTTTCAAAAAATCTGAAATTTAACATTATTTTAATTAATATTATGCTTTCAAAGACATTCATCTTTTGTTGGTTATCATTTATTTTTTTAAAGTAATCTAAATTTCGAAAAAAAAATTTTTTTGATTTTATTCTTAATCCACTTTTATATTTCATTTTATACTTAGAAGAAAAAGATTTTGGATGATACCTATGATAGTATAGATATTTATCAATACATCCGATTTTAGCCTTAAAAAACATATTAGTATACATTATATAATCTTCGGGAAATAGAATTTTTCCAGAAGTTTGGTATTTAATAATATTTTTTTGAATTAATTCTTTTTTGAAAAATAAAGATCCATGAGCGAACAAAGAGTCTACACAAAGTTTATTGAAATAAAAATTTTTATTTTTAAAAAAACAATTATTTTTTTCAAATATATTGTTGTTTTTATCAATTCTGTAAAAGTTGCAACCAACAATATCTAGCTTTGATTTTTTTAAATATCTAAGTTGTGTTTCAATTCTTTTTGGATGGCTAATGTCATCAGCATCCATTTTAGCAAAATATTCACATTTGCTTTTTTTTGCTAATTCTAATAGTTTTTGTGATGCTTTTATAATCCCATTATTTTTAGTGTATATATATTTTATTTTTTTATTTGACATAAAAAACTTTAAATACTTTTCTTGATTAACTTTATTAGATCCATCATCTAAAATGAATATTGTGATATTTTTATGAGACTGCTTTAATATTGACTCTACAGCACTAATAAGATATTCCCCATCATTGAATGTTTGTATTAATATACCAACCTTATCTTTATTTTTTACTTTCATTAAGTTCCATAATATATATTTCAAAAATTTAATCATGAAAAAAGAAAAAATTTTTATTGCGGGCCATAAAGGCATGGTTGGTAGTTCTGTTCTAAGAATATTTAAAAAAAGAAACTATAACATAACAACTTTAGATAAAAAAAAAATAAATCTTTTAGATCAATCAAAAGTATATAAATTTTTAAAAGAAAAAAAATTTGATTCTGTGATAATTTGTGCGGCTAGAGCAGGAGGAATTTTTGCAAATAATAGATATAGGACAAATTTTATTTATGAAAATTTGCAAATACAAAATAATTTAATTTATGGATCTCATCTAAATAATGTTAAAAAATTAATTTTCTTAGGATCTTCATGCATATATCCCAAAGTTACAAAACAACCAATGGCTGAAGAAGATTTATTATCTGGATATTTAGAACCTACAAATGAACCATACGCTATTGCAAAAATAGCAGGCATAAAACTTTGTGAATCAATCAATATACAGTTTAATAGAGATTATAGATGTTTAATGCCAACAAATCTCTATGGCGTGAATGATAATTTTGATTTAAAAAGTTCACATGTTATTCCTGCCCTAATAAGAAAATTTCATGAAGCAAAAATTAAAAATAAAAAAAAAACATTAGTATGGGGTACAGGAAAAGTGTATCGCGACTTCTTATATGTTGATGATTTAGCAGATGCAATTTTTAAGATTTATAAATTGCCTAAAAATCAATATAAAAAATTAATCAAAGATGTAAGTCATGTGAATGTAGGGTCTGGAAAACAAATCTCAATAAAAGATATAGCAACAAAAATAAAAGATGTAGTAGGCTTTAAAGGGAAGATAGAATTTGATAAAAATAAACCTGATGGTATGAAATTAAAAATGCTGAGTAATCGAAGAATTTTCAAAACTGGATGGAGACCAAAATTTTCATTAAAACTTGGTTTAAATCTTGCATACAATCACTATAAAACATTGATTAAATAACAATGAAATTCCTTAAACAAAAATTAAGAAAAAAAATTAAAGATGACATCATCGACAATATTGATCTTAAAAAAAAGATAATAAAAAAAAATATTGATGAAATTATTAAAGTACAAGAAATTTGTATAAGCTCCCTAAGATCAGGTGGTAAACTTATTTTTTGTGGAAACGGAGGTTCTGCTAGCGATGCTCATCATCTGGCTACTGAGCTTCTAGTTAGGCTAAGACCAAATATTAATAGAAAACCTATACCAGCGATTTCATTAAATTTAGACACAACTTCTTTAACTGCTTGTGCAAACGATTATAGTTATAACATCTATTTATCTAGAATGTTAGAAGCTTTAGGAAATGAGAATGATGTTCTAATTGTAATTTCGACAAGTGGAAACTCAAAAAATATTATAAAAGTTCTTAAAAAAGCAAAAAATATGAAAATCAATTCTGTAGCTTTGTTAGGAAAAAAAGGAGGAGCTGCAAAGAATTATTGTGAAAATAATATTATTATAGATTCAAATAATACAGCAAGGATACAGGAAGCTCATATTTGTATCGGCCATATTTTGATGGAAATAATTGAAAATCATTTGATTAATGAAAAAAGTTGAAGTTTCAATAATACTTTCAACTAAAAATTTCAAAGATATTGAAAAAATAAATGAGAATTTTCAAGATTCTCAACTTAGTTATGAAATAATTGCGGTAGGACCTTCTGAAAAAAATTATGAAATAGATAAACTTAAGATCATTCAAAGTTTTACGAAACCAGTTCAATGCCTAGAAATTGCAAAAAACATTTCTATAGGAGATTGGTTACTCATTTGGTCTGATGATATGTTTTTTTTAGAGATAAAAAAAGATAATTTAAAGAATTTGATTGATCTAGCAAAAAATAATAAAAACTCTCTTATTTCATGTCAGCTTGTCAATGAGATAAATAGAGATTTAAATTCTTATAGATATGATACTTCAAATCCAAACTCTCCAATTTTACCCTGTGCCGCTCCTCTTAAGAATGAATGGATTAAGTCAAATGGGTTTTATGACAAGAACTTTATTGCAACTTTAGCAGATATTGATTTTTATTTAAGATTAATGTCAAAAGGTTTCAAAGTAAAAATTGGAGATATTAAAATTATAGAAAAGCATAAATCAAATTATTCTCTTAATTCAGACTATCACTCTAAAGACAGAGGGGTGTTAAATAAATTCTGGCTTAAAAATATAAACAGGGGAGTTATTGAAAGAGAAAACGAAATTTCTCCTTTCAACAAAAATCAATTAAATTTACCTCAAGGTCCTCGTGGAAGATGGATATTTAATAATAGCTTCTATTTTAATTATTGTTTAAATTTATATTTTAAAGTTTCTAATGAAATATTTAAATTTTATATTATTAAAAAATTTGTTTATATTTTTTTGAAACAAATTCAAAAAATTACAAAAAAATTTTATTTCTATTTTTTTTAAATGGATTTAGGGGATAACCTGCGCTAAAACCACCAAATAGTGGCTTTTTATCAAAAAAAGTAGGTTGAATAGTGATTTCAATAGTATCTCTATTTTTTTTTGGCAAATTAGCCCTGTGGTAAAGATGGTTTGAGTCAAATATTACGATCGGGTTTCTGCCACAAACTGAGAAAATCAAAGTTTCATTTTTTTCTACATTTAAAATTTCAAGACTTGGATTTTTTTTACCAAAAAATCCTTTATAAATCATTATCTTAACTGTCTTATGAGGAAACATATCATAATGAGCACCTACTTTTTCATTATTTAAATTTTTTGATTCTGGTAAATATCTCCAAATTCTTAAATTTACTATTCTATATTCAGACTTAAAGTAATTCTTTATTATCAAATCAAAATCTTTATCAGATCTTACGTAATCATCAATTTTAATTAAAAATGATTTTTCAATGTCATAAACAAATTGTTGATTATCTTGGTCCGACACTTTTTTTTTAGAATAAGTGAAATTTTCCAAGTGATTATAGACAATTTTCTGATGTGAGTTTAACTTTTTTTCTAGCAAATTAAATAAGATTTCAGGTGTTTCCTTTTCTTTAATTATTTTTTTATAAAATCCATTTTTACAAAAAAAAACAGTTGCTTTTTTTTTCTTATAATAATTAAAAAAATTAATCATAGTACACAAAAAACTTTTTAATATGTGTAAGATAAATGATTTATTTGGATGTGATACAAAATATATAAAATAAGGATTAAATTTATAAAATGGATAAATTTTAATTTTTTTTTTTATTTTATTTTTAAGACTCATTAGTAAACGCATTTTTCCTAAACCAAAAACATCCACAGGCATAATTATTTTTTGAAACTAAACTTGGATCTGCATTAATTTTTAGACCTGTATTATATCCATCATCATCAATTAAACTAAATTCAATTAATTCAAGTTCTTTAAAATATTCAATTATTTGTTCATAACTAAAAACTCTATGAGCATTAAAATAAATATTTTTTTTTCCAACTGGGACAACAAAAATTAAATTGCCATTATAGTTTAAAACTCTTTTAATTTCATTTATAGCTTTAACGCTCCCATCTACATCAAGATTGTCGCCATATCTGCCAAGACCTATGTGCTCTACAACGTGCATACAACTTAAAAAATTTATTGAGGAGTTTTTGATATCTTTCATATCTGTTAAGTTGGTGGTTTTAAACTCTAAATTTTCAAGGTTTATATTAGGTTTTTGTATATTGTGATGTATTATTTTAGTATTAGCTGAGCTGATAGTCACAAATCGCAGATCAGATCCAAAATCATGAACAATTTCAGGTTTTATTTTATTTAATATTCTTGATGCCCAAGCAGTATGATAAAGATAATGAGGATCAAATGGATGTTTTTTTTTATTATCAAATAATTTTGGTAAAATTTTTATTTTGAATATTTCATTTAGATTAAAATTAGAAAATTTTATTAATTGAAAAAAAAAATGTGGAAGTTTAATTATATAAAAAATTCCTTTTAATATTTCTCTCATAAATATTAACTTTTGCTGTAATAAATTATTTGGCTCCCAGTATTGTCAATTCTGAACGGAACTTGCAAGAATTTATTAAAACATTTAAGAAATCTTCTTTGTTTGTTTTTTGGTACTAGAAATAAAATAAATCCACCACCACCAGCACCTAAAATTTTACCTCCGTAAGCACCTTGTGAATATGCTTCAGAAAAAATTTGATCTATTTGATAATTAGTGACCTTTTCTGATAGTTTTTTTTTTAAATCCCATTGGTCCTTAAGTGCTTCACCGAATTTTTTAAAATCTATTTTTTTTTTAAAAAAAATTTCTTCTAATGCCTGATCAGTTAATCTTGAAATATCATTGAGACTATTTATGTTTTTATTACTTTTGATATTTTTCACTTTATCTTTTGCTATTGAATTTGCTTTCCTTTGTAATCCAGTAAATAATAAAATAGAGTTTTCCTCTAGCTTAATTATCTCCTCTTTAGAGAAAAAAATATTATTTACTTTTAAATTACCATTATTTTCAAATACAATATGATTTAACCCACCAAAAGCAGCTGCAGTTTGGTCTTGTGAACCAACTTTTTCCCCAATTAAATTCCTTTCAACATGGATTGCTTCCATTGCTAACTGTTTTTTTGTAATGTTTTCATTTCTTAAAGTATAAAGAGCGTGCAAAAGAGAAACTGTAAATGTCGAGCTTGAACCTAGACCAGACAAAGCAGGAAGATCTGCGCTGTGAACAATTTCTAGCCTATCATTATTTTTAAATTGCAAAAATTTTAAACATTCTCTTATTGATGGATGTTTTATTTCATCAATTTTTTTAACTTCTTCTTTTTTGAAATAACGCAATCGATAATTATAATTAAAAAAAGGTGGTAATGATCTTAGATTAATATAACAGTATTTATCTATGGTGGTGCTTATTACTGATCCTTTATTATCTTTATACCACTCTGGATAATCAGTTCCGCCTCCAAAAAAAGATATTCTAAAAGGTGTTCTAGAAATTATCATTTAGTTAAACTTTATTTTCTCTATACCATTTTATGGTATTATATAAGCCTTCTTTCATCTCAATTTTTGGATTGAAGTTTAATAGTTTCTTAGCCTTAGAAATGTTTATTAGTCTTTTTGGAATCATTGTTGGCTTTGATTTATCAAACTCAATTTTTAAAGACTCAGCACTTTCTAATTCAATAATTAAATTTAATATTTCCTTAATTGTGATACCTTTACCGGACGCTAAGTTAATTATATCAAATTCATTGAAATCAAAGACAATCCTATTCAAACCATCAATAAAATCATCAATATATAGAAAATCCTTAAGATCTTCGCCATCTCCCCACACATTAATTGGATTTTGTTTTTCAACAACTTTTCTAATTAGTGAAGCAATAACTTTGGATTTCTCAATATCAAATTTGTCGTAAGGCCCATATAAATTACCAGGTCTTACAATTATTGTAGTCATTTTTCTTTTTATTTTTTTTGAATATATTTCACACACTTCTTCAGTAAATTTTTTCATCCAGCCAACAACATGATATTTCTCAAAAAATGAATATTGCGAATCCTCTTCTTTAACAGCATAATCAACATGGGGATACACAGTATTGCTACTTATAAAAACAAATTTTTTTACACCACATTCATATGCGGCCTCGAGCATATTTAAGTTCATTCTGATGTTTGGAGTAAGATGGACTAATGGAGTTTTTTCCATAATTGCTGCACCAGAGGAATTTGCAGCACACATCACTACTACATCAATTTCTCTACATAATTCTTTGCATTCTGAGATATTCTCTAAATCAGCTTTTTTGTAATCTACACCTTTTATTTTTAAAAAATTTTCATTATGAAAATAATTTGACCTAATAACCTTAAACTTTCCTATTATTGATTTAAGATAGTTTGTACCGATAAATCCTGAACCACCAGTTAATAATATATTTTGCATTTTTACTTATCTCTACCAGAAAGAATGGGGTTATCTATTTTCCACTTGAAACCGAATTCAGGATCATTCCACTTGATAGTAAATTGAGACTTCCTATCATATTGGGTATTTTGTTTGTAATGAAAAATTGCTTTTTCACTTAAAACAACATGTCCATTACCAAACTTTGGTGGAACTAGAATTTGCAACCTATTCTCTAACGAAAGATCAAAACTCTCCCATTTTTTAAATTGGTTAGAGTTTTTATCGTTATTGACTACAATTAATTGAAAGTTTCCATATAAACAGGAAATTAATTTCCAGGTGTCATCATTTCCATGGATTCCTCTTAGTACATTTTTCTTTGAAACTGAAATATCATCTTGTAAGAAATTTATATCTATCTTATTTTCAATCATAAAATCTTTGTTATAAGTCTCAATATATTCTCCTCTAAAGTCCTTAAAAACAGATGGTGTGATTTTTACTACTCCGTCTAATGAAGTTTTTTCTAAAATCCAATTATCGTAAGTTTTAGTTGTCATTCTTAAAATAATTATGTCTTAAGTCGTTTTCATTCTTATTTTTTAAATACCAATTCCAAGTTCTTTTTAGACCTTCTTGTAAGTCAACTTTTGGCTCATATCCAATAATTTTTTTTGCATTATCTATATTCATTATTCTTCTTGGAAAACCAGAATTTTTGGTAGTATCAAATTCATAATTAAATTTTTGAACTTTCGTAAGACTTTCAACCAACTGTTTTATTGAATATCCTTTTCCACTACCCAAATTTAAAAATTCCTGGTCACCAGTGCCTTTAATTAAAGTTAAAATTACACCATCAGCAACATCCTCTGCATAAGCAAAATCTCTAATTGAAGATCCATCGCCCCAAATTACAACAGGATTTTCTTTATTATAAATCCTATTCATCAGAGTTGGTATTACCATTGCATTTTCAGGATCAAAATTGTCACCAGGTCCATAAACATTACAAGGTCTTACAATATAATAATCTTTTAGATCATATTGTTTTTTATAAGCTTGAATTTGCAATTCTGCCATTCTTTTGGCCCAGCCTGGAAACATATCCATTGGTGGCTCAGAAAAACTTGAATCTTCCTCTTTAAAAATTTCTCTACTTGAGTATGCACCAATTGAACTTGTATAGACTAGTTTTTTTATTGAATTTTGCCGACATGCTTCTAAAAAATTTGTGTTCATCATTATTAATGGGACAAAAAAACTTGCAGGTTTTTCAATAGTAACTTTTACAGAACCTTTAATACCCGACATATGAAGTGCATAATCTTTGTTTTTTGAAACCTTTTTACAGAAGCTAAAATCTGTTAAATCTCCAAAAACATGCTCTGCTCTTTCATCAACATTTATTTTATCCAATGAAATAATTGTAACTTCAGCTTCATAATCACATAATTTATTAACTACAGATCTTCCAATTAAACCTGTACCACCTGTAACAATTATTTTTTTTTTTTTAAAAAAATCTATTAACTTATTTTTTTCCATAATTTATTTTTCGCCAACATAGATTATTTCATCACAAAAACTATATAATTCTTTCTGATGAGCAATTATTATAATAATTTTTTCCTTTTTGATCTCCGAAATTGTTTCTTTAAATTTATTAATATTTTCAACATCTAAATTATTTACTGGTTCATCAAAAAAAAGAACATCTGAGTTTTTATATATTGCTCTTGCAATTGCAAGTCTTTGTTTTTCTCCACCAGAAATCATTTTTGCATTATTTTTAATTGTAGTATTGGTTCCATATTCAAGGTTTTTTATAAAGCTTTTTAAACCTGACTCCTCTAATGCTGAATTTGCTTTATCAATTTCTTTTGAAATTTGTTGCTTTTGATCGTCTAAAATAACATTATTTAACAATGTATCTTCATTAATAAAAATATTTTGAGGAACAATTGTGATTTTATGAAACCAACTTGACTTATCAATAGTTCTTAAATTTGATCCATTAACCAAAATATCACCTTTATAATTTTCAATTAAACCCGCAATAATATTTAATAATGTGGATTTTCCAATCCCTGACTCACCTTTGATTGCATATATTTTATTTTTTTCAAATTTATATGAAAAATTTTTTAATAAATCATTTTGAGAATTTTGATGTTTAAAAGAAAGATTTTTAATTTCAATGGACTTAATTTTACTTAATTCATTATTAACATTAGTTTCTCGCTGAAGAAATGTTTCTTCTTTAAAGTTATATTCTAGAGGGTTTTTTAAAGCACTTACTGATGAAAAATGTCCTTTTATAGATATAAATAAACTATAAACTAATTGAAAAGATGGAGCAACTTTTACAAAAACAATAAAAATTAGTGCAATTTTAGCAAGATAAAGAAGAAATTTATTTTGATCGAACAAATAAAAAATTAACACCATGCCAAATATGAAAAAAATAATTTCTAATAAATGCTTAGGAAGTATTGCTATAATGTTATTTTTTGCCTCAAGTCTGTTTAATCTCGACGAAAAATTAAATAGTTTGTCACTTTGCTTTTTAAGCAAATTTGAGATTTTAAAAAAAATAAAATTATTTATCGTCTCATCAACACTTTTTATAACTTTTTGAAATTGATCAGATAATCCTAATGAATTTCTTTTGGCTGCCTTTTTAAGAATTTTATAAATTGAAATATAATAAAGAAATAAAACACCAAACATAATGAAAGAAATTTTTGGTTCTATATAGGTGACTCCTAAAACCATGATTATTATAGTAAAAAGTTTATTTAAAATTGTTGAGATTGGTGAAATGAACATTGATATAAATCTTTTTACCTCAAAAATTATATCTTTTAAAATAGAAGCGCTGTTAATATTGAGCAAATTCAAGTATTCCATTTCAGTATAATATCTAAAAACACGGTATTGAAATTTTCCAATTATTTTGCTCCAGAAATATGAAAAATTATAGAGAAGTATAAGATTAAAAATATTAAATAAAATAAAAAAAATAATTATTAAAATAAATAAAAGTTTTACGAAATCATCTAATTCGTAATTTAAAAATATTCTAATGGCTTCAATTTTGTCATTAGGAATAATTTGGTTTCCAGACAGATTTTGGAGACTTAAAATAAAGGGATAAACTAAAATTATACTTAGGAATTCTAATATTGATAAGAATAAAGATGCAACTGTAAGTAAAATTAACCTTATTTTCTCTTTTTTTGAAATATTTTTTAAAAAGAATTGATATGCTTGAAAAATATTCATTTTTCTACTTATAGTTAAAAAATTTTTTATTTTTAAATACTTCAATAATTTTATTCAAAAAACCTAACCAAAAACTTTGATAAATCAAATTGATTAACTTGCTAAAAAGAAAATGTAGAGAGTAAATTGGTCTTATTTTTTTAAATTGAGGAAAAAAAATGAGATAAAAAAAATATGGAAAAAAAAAATTAAATTTAGTTGAATTATTTACATAAGAAATTTTATTAATATCCCTATCTTTAAAAATGAAATTTCTTAAATTTTTTAGAATAAATTTTTTTCTAGCTTTTGAAATTTGATTTCTTGTTTTTGAAACATTTTGCATATTATTAAATTTTTCAGTCAAACTTTTTTCGTGCTCACGTCCATAATTTGCAATGGTATTTATATACTTTCCAAGAAAACCTTCTTTAATGGCAAGAAATTCTAATGTTTCAAAAAAATCAAAATTTAAATTTTGGCTATCAAAAGAATATAGGTTAGTAGCTGGCTGTTCAATTAGGTTTTTGACTACTTTAGTAGACCAAACACAATTTAATTCATTAATGTGATACCCTGTTGCGGCATAAAAAGGTAAAAAATTTTCATGACTAGGCATTTTACATTTTAAATAAAATTCTTGATTTATACTGTTCAATTTTTGATTACTTTTTCTTTGTAAGCTATTGGCATATACGAACGAGAGCTTTTGATCAGACTCGAGTTCAAAAACTGCTGTGCTGAACCATTCATTATCTATATATCCATCTGTTGATGTTGTGAAAGTGATATATTTTGTATTTACGTTCTTTATTCCATGTAAATATGCATCACAAGTATTTACATTTTTATCTACATTAAATATCTTGATTTTATCATTTTTTAGTAATTTAATTTTTTCTAATGAGTTATCGGTTGAATCACTATCAACTAAATATACTTTAAAATTATCAAAATTTTGTGATAAAATACTTAAACATGTCTGTTTAATATATTTACCAGAATTTTTATTGATCATCACTACTGTTAAGTCACTCATATCAACTTTCTAAATTTTAAAATACATTCTATTAAAAAATTTTTAATTCGCTTAATGATTAATAGTAAAGGAAAAAAAATGATAAAGATAATTTTTATAATAATGCCTAATTTAGAGTTAAAAACTGCATTAATAGAATAATTAATTAAGTTTATATCATGAATTAATTTTTCTTTTAAGAAACTAAAAAAGTTTTTTGGCATCTTATTTTCATGATATCTTTCATGATAATCATATACTCTACAATAAAAAAGTGTCTCTTCTAATACATCAATTTTAAGATTGCTTAATATCTTGATACCCATAAGAGTATCCGCATCATTTTCAAATTTACTCAAATTAAGATAAGGCAACATGTTTTTAAAAGTCTTTTGTAGTATAACTGAAGACAAGAGTAATGGTATTACATCACCTTTAAAAAAGAAATTTATAATTTTAAAAATATTAGGCCTGCCTTTAAAATAAATATTTTTCTTAAAAAAAATTTTTTTTTTTTTTGAATTTTCGTTAATATAATAACCATTACAGATGACCATATCTGAGTTTGTTTCCTGAATTTTTTCAATAAGTTTTAAAAAAAAATTTTGATCTAAATAATTATCATCATTTAAATTGATCAAATATTTTCCTAAAGCATGTTTAATCAATATCGAATAACAATCATTACCATTTCTTTTCTTTGTATCCAAAATATATCTAATTCTTGCATCTCTTTTCTGAAATGATTTAATTATTTTTTGGGAATTATCATTTGATTGATTATCTAAAATTATCAATTCAAAATTTTTAAATGTTTGTCTAGTTACGCATTCCAGTGTTTCTTTTAAATATTTTTCACCATTGTACACTGGCATTAATATAGATAATAAAACCTGGTTATTATTAAGAACTTCGCTCACTTACTTTAAAATAATATTATAAAAAGTTTAATATTTTTCAACCGATCAATTTAAATATTTCTAAATTGCATTGGTGACTCCTCCATCAATCACGATATTACTTCCATTAATATAGCTAGATTCATTAGAGGCTAGAAATAAACATAATTTCGCTACATCTTCTGATACTCCAATTTTCTTAGTTGGAATATATGAGTTAACAAATTGTTTAAATTTTTTTGGATTTTTTTTTTTTTCAAAATCCCATCCTGTATCTTTAATTAATATTGGACCTGGAGATATAGAATTAAAAGTTATATTTTTTTTCGTAAAAGCATGCTTGTGTGAAAAAGATTTTATTATTGCATGTTGAGCAGATTTTGCAGCATTAAACCAAATTCTATCACCTTTCTTGG
>Ga0233432_10001065_pt1 | contig 26604 bp, 17 predicted proteins | sample SI_122_August201_6_FD_179870 | JGI IMG/M metagenome (GOLD analysis project Ga0233432, IMG submission 179870) | Seawater microbial communities from Saanich Inlet, British Columbia, Canada - SI_122_August2016_10_MG | ecosystem: Environmental > Aquatic > Marine > Inlet | place: Canada: British... | reverse complement strand
AAAGATGCTCGGCTGGTTACAAATAGAAGGTGATCTTCCAATTTTGAGTGACCTTTGCGGACCCTTGAACCAATCACCTTATCCACCGCATTGTGTCTCCCCACATCCTCCAGGATTTCGACTAATTCACCTTTGACGGTAAATAAAGCCGCTGCATGAAGTCCTCCTGTCTTTTCGAAGAGGGGTTGACATTTTTTAACTGTATCCAAGAGTCCATTCATCACTCGCACAGAAAGCCGCACTTCAGATTGAACGGCTGGAAACTTCGTATGAATACTCTCGATCGTTGATTTACCGCAAAGCCCACAACCCGAAGCGGCATAGCTGAATCGATGAAATTGATGATCCTCGAGAGCTATATTCTGGCGCAGGAAAACATTGAGAATATTATTATCCAGACCTGAACCTCGCTGGCAATGCGCCACCTCAAGAATATCGTGCGGACTTTGAATCATTCCCTCACTCCAGAGATAGCCGGTAGCTAATTCCGTATCATGGCCAGGGGTTCGCATGGTGACAACCAGCGCCTTCCCTTGCACACGGATCTCGAGGGGTTCTTCTATGGCGACAGGATCACGCGGTTGAATTGAGTATTTTTCACCAGAGTAAGCCACCACTTCGCAGTGCCGAATGGAGTCGAGCATTTCTTGATTGGGTGAGTGGTTGTGCATCAGGGAATAGGGTAATCCTCCCAGAGCCAGCGCAGTGTGTCGGGAAGAATAGCTCCTCCATGCTGACCACTGTGACTCCCCTCCCCGATGATGAATTGATATTCATAACCTTTAAACTGCAGAGCAGCAGCCATTTCCTGATTGGCAAGGGGCCAGTGTCCGTGAAGATTATCCAGGTCGTTTGAACCTTCTTGAAGAAAAATTTTCAAGGGCTTCTTTTCCGTTTTTCTTATTAAGTAGGGATAGACGTGCCCACCTCGGATATTCACAAAACTCCCAATGTGACTGATCACTCGACCAAACGCATCTGGCCTCTCCCAGGCAGCCGTGAATGCCGCAATACCTCCCGAGCTGATACCACAAATCGCCCGTCCGGATGAGGCTTCTGTGATTAGGTAGTCGGATTCAATATGAGGCAGGAGTTCTTCCAGCAAAAACCGGACATATTGGTCACCCAGAGAGTCGTATTCAAAACTTCGATTCTTCCTGGCGACTTGATCTGGGCCGGAAGAAGGAACTTCCCCTGGATTGATGAACAAGCCGATGGTGACTGGCATCTCACCACGGTGAATGAGATTATCGAAGACCGTTGGCGTACGAAAGCTACCCTGGTCATTCACATAACTTCGACCGTCATTGAAGACCATCAAACAAGCGGGCTTGGATGCCTCATACTGAGCTGGCACATAGACCCAATAATCGCGGATCGTCCCGGGAAAAACGTCACTATGCCAGACATCATGATGCAGGACTCCCCTGGGCACTCCCGGTTGGGGTTTGGAATCTGGGCTCAGAGAATAATCCACTGCGGACACCATGCGCGTGATCAGCAGCGGTATGAGAACACTGGTGGATCGAAATAAATCAAAAATGGACCTCATGTTAGTATTTAAAAGATAACTGTCCCGCCATCCTTCAGCCAGTCCAAAAGAAACCATTCTCAATGGCCATGTCATACTGCTTCTCACAGAGATTGGCCTTCCGGTTACTTGAATAAACCCATTCGAATATACAAAATATCATCTCAAAGAGCGACAGAAGGAGCAAGGCACAACCAATCACACACAGAAAAAGCAGCTTGTCGATTGATCGACTGGTTGTATGCCTTGATTATAGAACGCTTTCTTATTCAGATGGCTGAGCCAGATATTCGATCAACGCCTTCAAATCTTCTCGAGGTAGGGCTTCAAACCCGACAGGCATGATCGAATTGTTGGATACCTCCAAAGTCTCGATATCGTTTCTTCGGATCACATGCTTCTGTGCCGCGACATCCAGTATTTCAACCGTTGTCTGAGTTTCAGCTTCAAGTCGGCCGGAAATAACTTCTCCATCCGCGGTTTCCACAGTCCACATGCGATAATTGGCTTCCACTGAACGGTTCGGATCCAAAATCTCCAGTAAAATGTCAGAGCGATCACGAGCGTTAATACCTGTCAGTTCTGGACCGACTGGACCGCCTTGGCCATTAAGCAAATGACAGACGGCACAGTTTTCTGCAAACACAGTCTTGCCGCGCTGCGCATTCCCTTTTTCTTTTGCAATGGGTAGGAGGGCTTTGACCAATGCAGCGCGATCTTGCGAAATACCAACATTTGTATCTGCTATCTCATTGGCCCGACGAGCCACTCGAGGGTCTGGGTTCTGGCTTAATTGAGACCAGTGCTCGGGAGCGAGATCGGTTCGACTGATACGATCATCCTTCACCCCGTCCAGCAGCGCCATCGTCCACTCTGCACGCCGTATCAAAACTCCAACAGCAACCCGACGCGCTGCCGGGGTTAGTCTAGACCAGGCATCCACAAGAAGACGTCCAGTGTCGCTATGACGACTCACACTCAAAGCATCAATCAATCCGCTGGCTAGAGCAGGCGGACTTAATAACTGAACCTGAGCCAGGGTTAGCTTGATGACTTCAGGCTCATCTTCAAGTTCGATCAATCGTTTGACAGCTGCGACGCGGTCTTCTTCAGCTGTTTCAGCATCCTTCACCTGGGCCATGAGATGATTGATGATCGCGCCCTGAGTCGCGCTGAAGATTTCTTCTTTCCCCCACCGAACGGATAAGGCGAGCAAACGGTCTCGGGTCCATGCAGGCAAAGACAGCATGAGAGTTTGAAGAGCCGCCTCGTGAGACTCGGTAATTTGAGGAGCCACCCCTTCCGGCCAGCTGGATCGCAATGTATCCAACACCAAGGTTGCAAGATCAGGAGCCGCGTTCTTCAGGGCAGTAAGGGTACTTACAATACTGTTCACGGGACCACGCTGTGCGTAGTGAGATGTCACCACACGTATCACACGGCCAAGCTCACCCGCAAACCCACTCCCCGGAGCGCGAACCAATGTGACATCATCGAACCAGGCTGTCCCGCTGCAGCGCCCCCAGCCTCCATACAAGCAATTGATGGTGATGAATTCGAGCGCTCCTGTATTGAATGTCAAGTCCACCTGAGTCCAATCCTGAGTCCCGGTTACCGCGGGAGTTCCTCCACCGACCGGATCCTGCAGTTCATGAATGTTGAACATCGCACCTCTTGCACCGCTTATTTTGACGATACCCTCGGTTTTGATCCAGCCGCTGAGTCGGTAGTCAGTGTGAGGTTTGACCCGGATGCGCGTTGCCCAACTGAGGTCTCCTCCTTTCTCGGATGATATCTGGACCGCGCGTCCTCCTGTATGTCCATTATTGGACAGCGAGAAGGTTCCTTGCCCACTGTGAGTGACCGGATCCCATCGGGCCGGATTGCCATCACTTTCTGACTCAAAGGAGCTGTTGCGAATCAAGTTAGAAGTTTTTACGGGTGCTTCCCGGGTTCCCGCAGGATTGAAATCAGACAACATCGCTTGAAGAAAGCCAGCGTCATGACGGGCAGCTGCGGCCGTCGCAGCGTCTGCAATCCAAACATCTCCGGAATTCTCAGAAGATTGAAGCATCTTAAAAACCGCCCGCCCGGATTCCAGATTTGCTTGCATTTCGGAGAGGGTCAACAGTGACGCCAGACGCACCTTGGCATCCTCGTCTTCCAGAAGACCACTTGCCAACAACGTCTCCCATCCTTGAGTGTTCCTCGGCAGCACGGAGACAGCGGCTTTGCGCACTGAGGCAGAAGGATGATCCAGTGCATCAAACACCGCTTCGGTGGAAGCAGTGTTTGAGCCATCCGTCAAGCCTAGTCCATGTAATGTCCAAAGCGCATGAACAGCCGCAGGATTCAAGCCCAGGGCATCTAGGCTTGTGTCCCGAATCAAAGCATGCAAATCATCCGTAACATCTCGAAGCCCACGCTCAATAAGCAGGCGCTGCGCGTGCATCCGCCAAAGCAAATTGTCATTTTTCAAAGCGGTAACAAGTGATGGACCTGACGCACCCGATGCCGTAAGTCCGCCCTCAGGCCCAGCACCCAATTGAGCTCCCCTGTGAGTTACCCGGTAAATACGCCCGTGCGTTTTGTCACGCAGAGGAGTGTCGTAAGCATTGCCTTTGCCGGTTTCAAAACCGATGGGTGTCGGATTGTGCTGAATGATGTAATTATACCAGTCAACGACCCAAAGGGCACCATCGGGCCCCACTTCAGCATAGATAGGTGATGTCCATTCATCATCACTCGCCAGGAAATTCCTGACATTATGCGCCACAAAATCCGCACCTCTCGGCTCAAGAAGGAACATCCCCAACAGGTGCCCTGTAGGTTCTGCAACGAATTGTGCTCGATTCCAATATCGTTCCGGAAAATGGCGCGCCGTATAAACAGCACTTCCCGAGCCAGCCGTGTATTTCCCATGCCAGTCGACTTGCCGGATCTTCTGGGTGATCGGATAAAATTTCTGACTATCTGCGATGGACTCCAGACGACTGGCAGACCAACCATTCACGGCCTCGTAATATCGATTGGCAATGGGCATATACATGCTCGCATTACCATTCGCGGTTGAACCGATGACAACGTTGTCCTCGGTGAAAGCCAGGCCCCATGTGTTGTTGTTGCTGGATCTGACAAATTCAAGCGCTGTGCCGTCCGGTTTGAAGCGAAAGATTCCCTGCCCGAAACGCATGTCCTTCCCCCCCACATTGCCATTGAACCCGGAGTATCCCACAACACCCCATATCCAGTTGTCGAATCCATAGCGCAAGTTACTTGCTGTCGCATGCGTATCGCGAATTCCCCACCCCTCAAAAAGGACTTTGCTTTGATCCGCACGATCATCTCCGTCGGTGTCGGCAAACCATTCTGTTTTTCCAGAATGAATCACAATCACACCGTCATTGGCAAAAATAAAACTGGTGGGCACACTCAACTTATCAACAAACGTCGTGTATTTGTCGGCCTTACCATCGCCATCGGTGTCCTCGATTATTTTCAATCGATCGTTGCCCTCTCCCTCCGATTGCAGACGGTTGGGATAATCCACAGATTCAGCGATCCACAAGCGACCTCGCTCGTCAAATGCCAACCACAAAGGCTTGATGATTTCCGGCTCAGAAGCAAAGAGCTTGTGTTCGAATTCTGGAAAAGTCACAAGATGCTTCTGAGATTCCTCAGGACTCAAGGGTTTCTGCATGGTGGTGATGGGTTGGCCCTGAGTTCCCCAGCGAGCATTCGCCGTGTAGTTAGGCAAACGATCCGATGATTGCTCATATTCAAAATCTGCCAATCCCTCGACGGGTTTCAAAACGGTGTGCGAACGACCGGAAGCCCATCGAACCCCTCTTTCAATCAACGCGTGAAACCCCTCATTCGACCAGGTTCGGTGATCATGCCCCCATGCCGTGTAGAACACGCGACCTTTCCCGTGCTCTCGCACCCAGGTCCACGGTTCCGCTCCTTCATCGTCTCTCCTGACTGACAGAACAGTGCGATTGTCATTGTGCTTGGTGTGCACGTATGACTCGTCCCATGATTCGATTTCCTCCAGGCCCTGAGTGACCGGGTGATTGTGATCAATGATGGATTCCTTAAAAACACCGCTTCCGTGGCGCTTGAACTGTGCCCCCACAAGTTCAATGTATCTGGGGGAATTATGAAAACAGTAGCTGGCACAATGAATTGGCACCAAGCCGCCACCTGCCGAGACAAAGTCAAGCATGGCTGATTCTTGTTCAGCGCTTATTTCGGTCACGTTGGCATAGATGGCAAGCACATCATATCCGGCCAGCTTGGAAGGATGGATGTCACGCATGTCATCGGTATAGGTATGCTCAATGCCCTTGGAGGAAAGAGCGGACTGGAGCAGTTCAAACCTCTCGGCAGGACGGTGAGGTCCATTGTCCCCGAGAAAAAGAACTCGAATCAAATCACTCCCATGCCCTGAGGCCTGGACAGAACCCGTTTTCAATTGCAAAAGAAAACACAGCGCTGTTAACAAAAAGATACGGTATGGAACATTCATTGGATTTAGATTAGATAACAGGTCAGCAGCAGGACATAAACAACAAAAGAATTTCATATATTCAGATCTATAATTTGGATCAAATCCTGCTAACAGTAATGCTCAATCATGATTAAGATTTTATTTCACCAAGCTTCAAGTCTAATGACTACTGGCAGTTTAACATTTTTAGTCACCTTGATGTTTGCGATGGCAAGCATACAGATATCACGTGCCCAAACGATTGTCATTTCAGAATTCATGGCGTCCAATGGACAAACGACGATTGACGATGAGGACAATCGCTCCGATTGGATCGAACTGCACAACCCGGGATTCAGTGCGATCAACCTGGAAGGATGGGCATTGACGGACGATCCGACTCACACGGACATCTGGACTTTTCCATCCATCACACTCTTTCCTAACAGCTATCTGGTCGTTTTTGCCTCTAACAAAGATCGGAAAAACCCGGGAGCCCCGTTGCACACAAGCTTCAATCTGAACAGGGAGGGAGAATACCTGGCGCTCCTGGATCCGGACGGAAACCCCTCGACCGAATTTGCCCCGGCATATCCTGAGCAGACCACAGATGTTTCCTATGGCAGAGGTGTGGTGAAAGCGGATGAAACCGTAATCATTCCAAACAGAGCACCCGCTAAGGCACTGATCCCCGCCAATGGCACACTCGGCAGAAGCTGGACACAACCTGATTTTGATGATGGTGATTGGAAATCTGGGCGAACAGGAATTGGATACGATTACCAGGGGTTGATCAATTTAGACGTACGTAACATGCGGGGGGAAAACGAAACCGTATATGCACGTATCCCATTTGCATTCGAAGAAAATACAAATTTGGATACGTTGATTTTACGTATACGTTATGATGACGGGTTTATTGCTTATTTAAACGGCACAGTGATTGCCAGAGACAACGCTCCCAGCAATCCAGATTGGCAGTCGGCTGCTACTCTCAACCGATCCGACAACATCGCCGTCAATGCCGTCGATGTGAACATTTCATCCGCCATTGATTTGTTGGAGCCCGGTGGAAATGTGTTGGCTATTCAGGGTTTGAATCAGGGCATCAATAGCTCGGATATTCTGATCCTGCCCGAGCTGATCGCTCAGCTTCAATCAGACGCGCCCGAAACATTTGGTTTCATGCTGGCTCCCTCACCGGGCCTCCCCAACAACGACTCCATTCAAGGAATCACTTCATCTGTTGAGTTTTCGGTCGCCAGTCAGGTGTTCGACGAGTCCTTCTCTCTGGAACTGAGCCTCCCTCAGGACGCATTACCCGGAACTGAAATCCGCTACACGGAAGATGGAACGCGGCCGAATTCCTCATCCAACCTTTACACAACCCCACTGCAGATTTCTGAAACCGTTCAGATCAGAGCTATCTCGGTTTTACCAAGTAAAGGCCAAAGCACCGTGACCAGCGAAAGTTATACTGGACTCAATGCTCAAACACGGAATTTCAATTCCAACCTCCCCGTGGTGGTTCTGGAAAACTACCAGAGTGGACGCCCTCCACAAAATGCAAAGCAGGCTTCCTTCATGATGCTTTACGAACCGAACGAAGGCCGTACCCGATTTAATCAAGCACCCACCATCAGCACACGCTCAGGCATTAAAGTACGCGGTTCCAGCACATCAGGGCGATCTAAACCTTCAATGAGCATGGAAGCATGGGACGAGTTTGATCAGAATAAAAACATTGCACCGCTGGGAATGCCGAGTGAATCAGACTGGGTATTATGGGGTCCCTATAACTTTGATCTCAGTTTGATGCACAACCCGTTTATCTACGAGCTGAGCAACCAGATCGGCCGATATGCGACTCGCACACGTTTTGTGGAGGTCTTTTTGAACACAGACGGAGGGCCACTGGATTCCAATGATTATTATGGAGTGTATGCGTTGATGGAAAAAATCAGTCGCGATCAGGATCGTGTGGATGTGGCACGAATTTTTCCTGAGCACAATCAGGAGCCCGGCGTCACAGGTGGTTATATTTTCAAAATTGATCGAGCCGATCCCGGTGACTCAGGGTTCGGAGGAGCAGGTCAAAACATCCGCTACGTTTACCCCAAGGAAATGGAAATCGAACGCCCTGAGCGTAATGATCAGGAGAGCTATATTCGTAGTTTCTTTCAGGAAATGAATCGTAGACTCAGAGGCTCCTCATTAACTGACGGAGAGGAAGGTTATGCCGGACTGATCGACGTTGATGCTGCGATTGATCATCATCTTCTGAATGTACTCGCCTTTAATGTGGATGCACTGCGGCTGAGCGGCTATTTTCACAAACCACGAGGTGGCAAACTTACTTTTGGTCCCATCTGGGATTTTGACCGCGCATTGGGTTCCACCGATGGTCGGGACCGCAACCCACGCACGTGGCGAAGTGCCAATGGAGATCGCGGCACCGATTTTTTCAACTACCCATGGTGGAGAGACATGTTCAGGGATTTGGATTTCTTTCAACGCTATATCGATCGCTACCAGACGTTCCGACGCTCTGAATTCAGCAATCGAAATATCAACGCCATCATTGATTCCATGGCCGATGAACTTCGCGAGGCTCAAAAACGCAATTTGTCACGATGGAACCAACGTCCCCGAGGTTCCAATGGTGGAACCTATCAGGGTGAAATAGATTATATGAAAGATTGGCTTGAGGATCGAATGGAGTTCATGGACGGTGAATTCGTTGACGCTCCTCTCGTGGGTGTTTCTTCACTGGGTGAAAGCAAAGTTGTCTCCCTGACATCCCCGGATGGCGGTGTCATTTATTACACAACAGACGGCACCGATCCCCGACTATCTGGCGGAAGCCCATCCAAGCAAGCTTCTGTCTACAAGGGTAATACGATTGAATTCAGCACTTCAACAACCATTACCGCACGCGTTTTCAATGAGAATCACCGGAGTCGTACTGGATCCAATAATCCTCCTTTATCAAGCAAATGGTCTGGCCCGTCCACTCGACTGATTTCATTGAGTGCTCCCCCTAGGGCCGGCGAATTGATTGTCAGCGAAATTCACTACAACCCGCAATCTGCAAACAAAGAGCAATTATTACTGAGCCCCTCGTTCCGCAATGAGGATTTTGAGTTCATCGAATTGAAAAACATCAGCAATACGACACTTGAATTGGCAGGCACCGAGTTCTCAAACGGCATCCAATTTCGATTCCCCATCAATGAATCATGGGAACTTCCAGCAGATACGTATATCACCATTGCGAAAAACCTGGAGGCTTTCAGCGCACGATACCCGGCTTATGACGGGTATCTGACTGGCCCCTTCAATGGTAATCTTTCCAATGGAGGAGAGACATTATCCATTCAGAACAGCACAGGGAGCATCTTGACGGAGTTCCGCTACGAGGACGATTGGTATCCAGCCACGGATGGAGATGGGTTTGCTCTCGTGGTGGTCAACGAGGATGGATCCGGATCCGATTACGCCACTCAGGAAGCCTGGCGACAAGGGTCGGTGCTACATGGCACACCTGGAACCAAAGATGCGGGTCGCCTTTCAGTTAGTTTGGAATCGATACAGATAGTGGATGGCTCCGTTTCGATTGCCTTCCAATCCGAAGCCGGCATCACCTACATCATGGAATACACCACCGCACTCGCAGGGGCAGATTGGCAAACTTTGAGACTCATTCCAGCCTCTGCTGAGAGCGCACTCATTTCAGTCACCGATCAGAACCCACAGGATCAAACCAGATTCTATCGCTTGAATGTTGTGACCGAATAGAGGCTGAGAAAAGCAGCAGTGCGGATGCCCGCCGAGGATGATCAAAGAAAAAGGTTCAGTCCAAGGGCCGTGTTGCTTGTTCACTGGTGGCAGAAGCCTTTAGGTTTCTGCGTATTATCTATATTAGAAGATTCATAGAATCCAGCTGGCACCGTTTTGTAGCAAGGATTGGGACAGCTTTTCACAAACTTCACGACGCATTTTTGCCAGACAAGACCATATGACTACAAGTGACGTGTATAACAGATGCAGTCGCTTGCTCTTTACTTCTTGGCTGCAAATGGCAAATGGCCACATTTCCGAGACTGGAATCACAGAATCAAACCAAAGATCCCTGACATAATCGGGAGGCTATTTCCTGCCAGACTTGACATTCATGGACATAATGCTCGCTCCATGAGTGACCAAGCCGCTTCCGCCGACAATAATGCGTTTACAGGGCTGCCCTGTTTTGGGATCGTGAGTAAGCGCGTCATCGCTCATTTTCTGCTCTACCTCAAACCGCCTGGCCTTTTGGCCTTTCTTTTGCGGGATGGTTTCGTAAACATAAATCGCCATATGAAATCAACTTTTTTAAACGTTAAGCTTCCTTTCTTTCTCATATGAGCATCGCTTGTCAAGCGCAGAACCCAGAAGCATTACATGCAGCAATTGAGAAAGCATCTTAGAAACATTCTGAAAACCCCGTTGCCATTTGATTGGAAGACGGCCTTGGTGGCTCTTTTGGCGATTCAAGGATCAGGATGCGGAACGATCGGCTATTACCGTCAGGCGGCAGTCGGACAATGGCAGATCGAACGCAGCAAACGATCCATCCGGGACCTGAAACAGTCCAAGGAGATCAATGCCGCGCTCAAAGAAAAATTCGAACGCATTCAGGAAATACGTCGATATGCATTCTGGCATCTTGGACTCCCGGCCGAGGATGCCTACGACACCTATGTGGAACTTGACCGCGATTATGTTGTGTGGAATGTGACCGCCTGCCCTGAGTTCTCCATGGAACCTCACCGCTGGTGGTATCCGTTTTTGGGCCGATTGAAATACAGAGGCTATTTCGACAAAGACGACGCCGATCAATATGCCAGAGCGTTCACCTCCCGTGGTTACGACGTCGCAGTCGAAGGTGTCGTCGCATACTCGACACTGGGATGGTTCCGGGATCCTGTGTTCGACACATTCATGAGTTGGAGCGACAGGGCCATTGCAGAACTGCTGTTTCACGAATTGGCACATCAAAAAGTCTTTCTCTCAGGAAAAACAGAGTGGAACGAAGCCTTTGCCGTGGTCACCGCCCGTGCCGCCGTCAGACAATGGCTCGATTCCCAATCACATTTCGAAGAATTAGAAACGTACGAATCCGAGATCGCATTGGAAGAAATATTCATTCGACTGGTTCTGGAAACAAAACATGAACTGGAAAAGCTTTATACCTCCTTCGAGAGGGATAATTCAGCGCGTTCAAAATCAGGAACATACAGACCTGAAGCAAGGAACAAGGCCCGGCTGAAAAAGTCCGTTTTCGAGTCGCTTCGTCATCGTTTTGATGTGGCAAAATTAACCCATCCTTCCCTGAGCGTGTATGATGGCTGGATGTCACGGCCTCTCAATAACGCCAGATTGACCTCCATGGACACTTATTATCAATGGGTGCCCATGTTTGAGGCATTACAACAACAGTATGACGGGGATTGGGAGGGGTTTTTCAATGCCGTTGAGCAACTTGATAACGATCCACCTTCCGAAGACTCCTGAATAAAAGCATGCCCGACCAACAAACCATCAAATCGCTCATCCATGAGGCTACTCAAACACTCTACGGGAGTGGTGTGGACTCTGCCGAACTCAACGCCCGATTACTACTCGCTCATGTGCTGGGTGTTGAAGAATGGCAACTGGGCGTCTACCGTAAAAAAATTTCCGAGCAACAAGCAAACCAACTTGGTGGACTGATTCAAAAACGCAGTCAGCGAATCCCTCTTCAACATCTGGTGGGCAGCGTCGGGTTCTATGGATTGGATATTCAGGTTTCCCCAAGCGCATTGATTCCACGTCCGGAGACAGAGTTACTTGTGGAAACAGTGATCAAAACCATCCACTCGCAGCAGAAGCAGAACGAACCGGTCAAGTTGCTGGACATGGCCACGGGAACAGGCTGTATCGCGCTGGCGTTGGCAAAGGAACTTCCCAAGGCACAAGTCTGGGGATTGGACATCTCCGAGGCTGCGCTGAATCTGGCTCGCAACAATGCTTCCAACAGTGGCCTTGAAAAACGCGTGACGTGGATTCATTCCGATATGTTTAGCGGGATCAAAGATCCCGGACAGCAGTGGGATTACATCATTTCAAATCCTCCCTACATCCCGAGTCATGAAATCGGCGAACTGGAACCGGAAGTCCGCGATCATGACCCGAAACTGGCTCTGGACGGCGGTCAGGATGGCTTGGACATTTATCGCATACTGGCTCATCAAGCCGGCCGCTGGACCACTCAGCGTGGCTTTATATTTCTTGAATGCGGCAAAGACCAGGCACAGGCCATACAAATGTTGTTTAAAAGCGCATCGTGGTTTGCGGATCAAGTGGTTCGAGATTACAATGATGTTGAAAGAATCCTGGTTTTCCGGCGGGCCACCCCACCGATCCCGGAGATTTGATAAAATAAAGCCAACTTGCAACAGAACTAAATGGACACCTTCATCATCAAAGGCGGCGTGCCTCTTAACGGAGAAGTCGCCATCAGTGGCGCAAAAAATGCCGTTTTACCCATCCTTGCCGCAACTTTATTAACTTCTGAACCATGTGTGATAAGGCGCGTCCCCAACCTCAGTGATGTGCATTTCATGGGCAGGATCCTTCGATCCCTTGGCGCTTCATTTTCCTATGAAAACGGTACGGTGGCTGTGCATGCAAACCGTATCAAGGCAAGAGGCGACTATGATCTGATCCGTAAGATGCGTGGGTCGATTTGTATATTGGGACCTCTGCTTGCACGCAAGGGAAAAGCAAATGTCTCCATGCCTGGGGGATGCGTCATAGGCACTCGCCCTATTGACTTGCATTTAAAGGGACTCAAAGCCTTGTCTGCTGAGGTGAAGGTAAGAGAGGGATACGTTCAGGTTGAAGCCAAGCAGTTAAAAGGAACGGAAGTCTTTCTTGGTGGAAGGGTGGGACCAACGGTGCTGGGGACCGCGAACATCATGATGGCGGCAACCCTCGCTGAGGGGGTCACCATCATCGAAAGTGCCGCATGTGAACCTGAGGTAGTGGACCTGGCCCACTTCCTGATCGCAATGGGGGCCAAAATCCAGGGCGCTGGCACGCCTCGCATGACCATCACAGGCGTAAACAAACTGCATGGTGCAGAGCACGATGTTATTCCTGATCGCATTGAAGCGGCCACTTACGCCATCGCAGCGGCGGCCACCAATGGTGAAGTTACATTGAAAGACATGCGCTGCGATCATCTGGCGGCAGTTCTGGATAAATTGAAAGAGGCAGGAGTGCAATTTGAAGCCAAAGGAACCTCGCTGAAAATTTTGTCTGGTGGTAATGTTCAGCCGGTCGACGTCAGCACTCAACCTTACACTGGATTTCCAACAGACGCACAGGCTCAACTCATGGCATTGATGCTGAAGGCACCGGGATTGAGTATCATCACCGAACGTATCTTCGAATCGCGATTTATGCACGCCAACGAATTGGCCCGTTTAGGCGCGGATATTGCTATCGAAGGACCCAGTGCCATCGTGCGCGGCGGAATGCCGCTCAGTGGCGCAAAGGTCATGGCCAGTGATTTGAGAGCATCCGCCGCTCTCGTGATTGCCGGCCTGATGTGCGAAGGTCGCACTCAGGTGAATCGAATCTACCATCTTGACCGTGGCTATGAAGTTATGGATAAAAAATTGCGTTCTCTCGGTGCACGCGTCAAAAGAGGCAAAGAGTCATGAATGCGAAAGTTGCAGCAGTCGGAATATTCGTCATCGTGGGATTCCTAGGCACTCGCGTGGTTATCTTCATGCAGGAGGCAGACCAGCAACTCAACAAACAGGCCTATGAGGATGGATTCTATCAAATACCGGACAACGGAGATACAGGGCAAGAATATATCCCGGTAGAGCTAGAGGGTTTACCACCCAGCCTGCAACCTTCCCTTGATATCATCATGGAAAAAGACGCAGAGTCTTTCAAGGCCTGGCTGAAACAGTATCGACCTTATATCAAGGAACCTAAATTGTCAGAAATCGAACTCGACTACGTCGTCAAAGCAGGCAGGGTAAATCCCCCTGAAGCTCAAAAAGTATTTTCAGAGATAGCAGCACGCAACGGCCCTGACTCACCTTTGCGTGAGCGTATAGACATCTTGTCAAAAACGTATCAATAAGACCAAATTTGGATGGAAAAATACCATCTGTAAAGGCACGGAGAAGCCACAAACACATCAAAATACCACATCGAAATCCCTCAAAAAGAGGATTGACCTGCACTTTTTCCCTGCTTAAATCCCCTCTGTCCTGACCGGGGACAAGGTTTCCAATGCAAAATCTCAAACGGTCTACCGGAAATAATATCGGTAGTGTCCGGATTATGCCAAAGCAAGTATCGTCATCGATATTTAAAAAACCTAAACGACCCGGCAGGCGTCATTATGCAAGAAGTTTATTGCCCTGAATGCCGCACCAAGCGTGATATGAACAATAGCGAAGAGGAGGTCATGAAAAATGGCCGCCGAGTTCTAAAAGGACGCTGTTCCTCCTGTAACACCCCCATCATTAAAGTTCTGAACCAGAAACTCAAATGGCATGCCATGGCCAGATGAGTCAGCATAGTTGCAGATTGCCTCCGGCATCGAAGGTAACATAACACCCGATTTAGTAGTGTTGGATCTTTCGAAATCACAATTACTTTCAAGAGCAAAGAATCTCTGACATGAATGGATCCGAAGCTGGAGCCCTATACAACCCAAGATTATCTTTTTTGATTAATTGATAAGGAAGCTGGACTGAAAACCAAGCCGCTTGAAAAGCTATTCGATCCTGTCAAAAAGCATATGAGGGGCGAATGCTGGAGCTTACAATCTGGCAAAAATGTTGTCGTGTGCTGGATGTAAATTGGATCGACATCACCAAATTTGGCAAAGTCTCGCAGTTTGAATCCATACTACCCAAAAGAATTCAAGCGGCTGACAATGCCAGAGACAAGGATGCAAGTATTCCCTCAAACATCCAATAATCAAACGTTGCAAATAAATGTGAGGACTGAATCAGGTGCGTTTAACGTTGATCTGATGAACCTCGTGGCTTATTTTGGTGATAGTGCAGATTTGGATGACATGGACTCTGATGTTGCTTCTCACCTTTCCCGGGTGTTTATGCAATTTTTTTTGTCATGGCGAAGACCACGAAGAACCCGGATCAAATCAGGACGGCACCACTTTCTCTTGTTATTGTGATGCAGAGGAACATGAACATCGCTGTTCGCATTCAGAGGAACAATACGTAGATTCAATCATTTCCAAAAGCCAGGTGGATTTACCCTTCCCTCTGGGACCATTCAATTCCAAGAGCCTTCACAGTTCAGAGGAATTTCGCTCGAAAAATAAATTTCAGCCTTTTTCCACCTGCCACTCTTGTATCCGCGATGGCAGACATACCCTGAGGCTCTGCAACCGACTTATCATTTGATCTCCATACCGCCTGAGGAACCAATTACGGTTCTTCAACCCAGCTGAACATGCAGACTCCTGATTTGGATTTTGCTGGAGTAAAAGATGAACACAGTCTCCCATGTCGTATCACATCCTTCCTGAGTGTGCTACGGACATAACCTTGATCGATGAAAATGAACTTTAATATGATGAAAAGCGGTTGGATTATCGTATTTATCTCTGGCTTTTGCATACTGGCAGTCAATGCCCAAACACACCGAGATGAGCACCCTCATGCAATATCATTCACTTATGATGCGCTTCCGGGAAAGATCATGGAACACAACCCAGAACTTCGAGCAGCTCTGTGGACCATTCAGGAGGCGGCAAGTCGACTGACTCAATCTGGACGTTTGAAAAACCCAAACCTGATCACCTCATTCAATAACAACCAACAAACTCCCGAACGTTCCACAGGGCTTGGATTTCAACAATCTTTTCCGATCACTTCCCGTCTGCGCCTGGAAAAAAATATCTCACGACTCAAAGTAAACGAGGCACGAGCGGAAGTCATGATGGTCGCACAATCGATTGTCGAATCGGCACTTCAAACCGCAACACAGTGGTTTGGCAATCAAGAGAGACAATTCATCATTGCGGATCAGATACAGCTGGCAAAGGAGCTGGCAACATTTCTTTCAAGCCAATCGGCCAAAGGGGAGATTTCGTCATTGGATGCCGAGCAGGCCAACTTGGAAGCAGGTGAATTGGCTCTTGGCCTGCGACCTTTGAGTTTGAAGCGCAAACAACTGGAATCTGAATTAAGGATTTCCCTGGGGCTGAAGCCTGCCACAGCAATCCACATTGAAGGAAAGCTACCCGAGGCAAAAATCCCATCAGCTGAAAGTATCCTCATGGAATCGCGCCCTGATTATTTACTTTTGAAAAACCAAGTCCAAACGACAAGGGAATCGATCCAATTGACAAGAGCAAACCGTATCTCAGATATCAATCTTCAATTGATGCACCAATGGATCAGAGAGGAAGACATGCCGATAGGTATCGAAAAAGAAAACAGGGCACTGATTCAACTTTCAATTCCCCTGCCCCTCTGGAACCGCAATCAAGGCCGAATCGCCGAACTGAATAACAAACTCGAACGGCTCATGGGTTCGATACGAGCCCTTGAAATTACCATCAGCAATCACGCCGATGCCGCATTCACCGGCATGATTGATCAACTGGCTATTTACAAACAAATCAAAAATCAAACTCTGCCCATACGAGTCAAATACCAACAATCGCTGGAAGGCGCATACAACGAGGGTCTCAGTTCATTCGAACGCCTGATTCAGGCAAGAAATCAAATCCTGAAACTGAAACTGAAAGCGTCAGAATCTCTCACTTCGTTTCATGTCCATCGCATTCAATATCAATCAGAAACCGGCAATTTGCCCATTTCCTATGATTCATTCCCCATTCAGACAATCAACTAAAACCTTCACTTTGGCATTGCTCATCACGAGCGCTCTCATGCATGCCATGAGAGCAGACCGTGAGGCGGATCTCGTCATTCTGGATACTGTCAGCGTGGAAAACCTGGGGATCGAAACTGAGGTAGTGGAAAGACGCGATTTCCGGGAGACCCTATTTGCCCTTGGTCGCATTCAGGCAAAACCCGGAGGTCATGCCTTTGTGAGCAGCCGTGTTGCCGGGCGATTGGTTGATGTCCCTGCTCATGAGGGTGATTTTGTCAAAGCAGGAGATCCGGTGGCAGTTGTGGAGAGCAGGCAACCGGGCAATCCACCGCCTCGCCTAACACTCCATGCACCTATTTCAGGGCTGGTAGTCAAAAGCCTCCAGCATTTGGGGGAACCCGTTGTTCCGGAAATCCCTATTCTCGAGATCGTTGATTTGTCTGAGGCATATGCTGTGGCTAAAATACCAGAAGACAAAGTATCATGGATCAAATCTAATACCCCATCGGACATCAAAGTCGCGGCTTATCCTGATCGAATCATGAAGGGAACCTGGGAAAGATTTGGTACGATGGCCGATGTAAGTAACGCCACTTTGGACGCCTATTTCCGTATCCGCGATCCAGGCGAAAACATTCGCCCAAACATGCGTATAGAATTCACATTACACATCAACACGAAAAAGGATGTGATGGCCGTGCCCAAGGAGGCATTACAAGGGGACAGTTTTCAACCCTTTGTTTTCGTTAAGGATTTTGAACTGCCCAATGCCTTTTTGAAAGCCCCAGTCGTTACAGGCACCCAAAATGATTCTCACGTTGAAATACTAAAGGGGCTTTTCCCCGGAGATGAGGTTGTCACCAGAGGGGCCTATCCGTTGGCATTCGCAGGCAACGGGGGTATTTCGCTCAAAGAGGCTCTGGACGCGGCTCACGGTCACGAACACAACGAGGACGGTTCAGAAATGACGGCAGCTCAAAAAGCGACCAAAGCTTCAGGAACAGGCAAAAATCTCTCTGGTCTCGGAGACGGGCCTCTTACCTGGTTTTTGATAGTGCTTTGCGTGATTCAATGGCTCCTCCTGGCCTTGCTGGCCGTAAAGAAGAGAGCCATTGAGGAATAAAAATTCGATTATGCTGAGTTTACTCATCCAATTCTCACTTCGCCACAGGGTGATTATCCTTTTGGCGGCATGCATCCTTCTTGCTCTGGGCATTCAGATTGGCAGAACCTTGCCCGTGGAGGTCCTCCCGGACCTGACCAAGCCAACGGTCACGATCCTGACTGAAGCTCCGGGACTTGCACCTGAGGAAGTTGAAGCACGTGTTACGTTTCCACTTGAAAATGCCTTGATGGGAGTTTCCGGAGTGACACGCCTCCGCACGACCTCAGATGTTTCTCTTTCTTTGGTCTACATCGAATTTGATTGGGGAACCGACCTGATTCAAGCCCGTCAATTTGTTCAGGAACGTCTACAATCTGCAGTTCAAAATCTGCCCGAAGGAATCTTCCCCTACATGACACCTATTGCCTCCTTGATGGGGGAAATCATGCTGGTGGGCATCTACGATCCTGAGAATGACACAAACCCCCGCGATTTGCGCACGCTTGCGGATTGGACAGTGCGACGCCGACTTCAAAGCATACCTGGAATTGCTGAAGTCCTGGCAATGGGGGGAGGGATCAAGCAGATCCATATTCAACCAAACCCTGACCGCATGCGAGCGATGAATGTTCGTTTTGATGAGCTCTTGCATGCAGCACATGAAGCTGCGGGAAATACTACGGGCGGCTTCCTCACAAGTTCCCCTAAGGAAATCATGGTACGTCATCTGGCCATGACCACGGACCTTGATGCCATCGCATCAACGATCATAAAACAGATTCATGATCGCCCCATCACTTTAGGTGATGTTGCCGAGGTAAAGTGGGACGTCGAACCCATGCGAGGTGATGCAGCTGTCAACGGCATTCCTGGCGTCATTCTAAGCATCACGAAAGCCCCTGGTTTTGATACACTTGCATTGACAGAAATCATTGAAGACACCCTGGCAGATCTTCATGAATCCATGCCTGAAGGAATCTTAGTTGAACCCTTGTTTCGTCAATCTGATTTCATTGATCATGCTGTTGGCAATTTGAAAGAAGCCATACGTGACGGCGCAATCATGGTCTCCATCGTTCTTTTTTTATTCCTCCTCAACGTTCGAACCACTGTCATCACTCTGATGGCAATCCCCCTGTCATTTGCAACCACCTTGTTGGTCTTCGACATATGGGGACTAAGTGTCAATTCCATGACTCTTGGAGGCCTTGCAGTTGCAATAGGGATGGTGGTTGATGATGCCATCGTGGATGTTGAAAACGTATTCCGAAGACTCAAGATAAATGCAGCATCCAGCAAACCAAAACCCAGAACATCAATCATTGCATCCGCTTCAGCTGAAGTGCGGAATTCGATACTATATGCAACGTTGTTCATCATCCTTGTTTTCCTCCCCCTATTGGGGTTATCGGGAGTTGAAGGTCGATTATTTGCGCCCATAGCACTTGCAACAATGGTCAGTATGGCCGCTTCATTTTTTATTTCCCTCACGGTTATTCCGGTGCTTTGTTCCTTCCTCCTGTATCCGAAGGAAAACCAAAAACAACAGGATGGCATGTTCGTAAGATGTCTCAAATGGGCGTTAAGAAAGACCTGGTTGAAATTGGCACTGGACAAACCTTTTGTAGTTCTCAGCATAGCAGGTGCCTTAGTCGCAGGCGCAATGACGATATATCCGATGATGGGTAAAGATTTTCTTCCAGCCTTTGAGGAGGAAACCGTTCTGGTCGCTCTCACCACTGCCCCGGGAACCTCCTTGAAGCAGACTGCTGAGATAGCAGATATTGCAGACAGGCTTCTGTTGACCATTCCTGAGATAAGAAAAGTTGGAAGACGTCACGGCCGTGCCGAGAGAGGAGATCATGTTGTGCCGGTTTCCACAGTGGAATTTGATATCGATTTCACCACAAGCAGGCGTGGGCGCGCCGAAGTATTGGATAACATCCGGCAGACCATGCGCAGCATCCCCGGAACTTTCAGTGCTTTGAGTGGACCGCTTGCCGATCGGATTGGTCACATGCTCAGCGGCGTTTCAGCTAAAGTAGCTATCAAAATTTTTGGATCGGATCTCGATGAGATCAGAAGAATTGGTGAATCCATCCAGAAAATCGCAAAGGAAATCCCGGGATTTGAAGACGCTCGAGTGGAGCAACAAGCCCCGATCCCCCAGTTGCGTATCGAAGTGAACCGAGACCGTGCAATGGCTTACGGAGTAACTCCAGGGGCTCTTAACAGTCAATTGTCCACGCTGATCGGCGGTCAACAAGTAGAACAGTTATTCGAGGGACCTCGCACCGTCGATCTGATGGTACGATTACCAGATTCCTGGCGTGAGTCCCCAGACCGTCTTCGCAACATGTATATCGATACAGAAAGTAACCTGCGCGTTCCATTGCACCTCGTCGCTGACATCAAAGCAGCCAAAGGCCCCAATGTCATTCAAAGGGAAAACACCCAAAGACGATTTGTGGTCAGTATTAACCCAACGGAACGAGGTCTTGATTCAAAAATTGAGACTCTTCAGAAAAGAGTAGCTGGAGAGGTAAAAATACCTGAGGGGTATTTCGTAAGTTTTGAGGGCGAATTCAAAGCCCAGCAAGCAGCTACTCGGCGCATCATTTTTTTAAGTATCATCGTTTTTGTCATCATGGCTGGGCTACTTTACTCCTACTTTGGCTCTCCGGTCTTTGTTATTCAGGTTGTCATGGATATACCCCTGGCGCTGATCGGTGGACTATTACTAACCTTTGTGATGACTCAGAATGTAAGCATTGCAACACTGGTCGGGTTCATTGCTGTCGCTGGAATTGCGGCAAGAAATAGTGTGATGCTCATTTCACACTACCTGCACCTGATGCGTCATGAGAATGAATCTTTCGGCCGTTCCATGATCGAACGTGGCACTTTGGAAAGACTTGTACCTGTGCTGATGACTGCCCTATCTGCGGGTATAGCTCTCATCCCTCTAGTTCTTGCTGCAGGGGAACCCGGAAAAGAAATCCTGCACCCGATCGCCATTGTGATCGTGGGAGGATTAATCACTTCAACATTGCTGGGGCTGGGGGTGACTCCTGCCGTATTTTATGCATTTGGTGGGAAGCATGCCCGTAAAGTTGTTGAGAAGAAAGTCCCAGCTTCTGCCTAGCGTTGTGCACAGTAAAATGTTAGGAATTACTCAACATGAAAACCAATCCATCTTTTTCTATTGTAGTCTCCTTGATTGCTGGCACGTGTCTTCTATCAGGCTGTGGCCCTACCGAAAACTCACCTCAAACATCCTCGGAACAAGCTCATGTTGCTACGAATCAAGGTTCAAGTGAATCTAAAAAACATGCCCATGAAGACGGTGATGATCACCACCAGACCAAAATCCCAGGACCCAACGGAGGTCGTTTGGTTGTAGGTGTGAGTCCGCATTTTGAATTCCTTGTTCTACCAAACAATCACGCACAAGTTACTTTTGTCGACGACGATATTAAACCCATCGCTCCTGTGGATATTCAAATTAGACTTACAGGCGGAGACAGATCTAATCCGATTGAAGTTACCTTCGAGAAAAAAGAGAATAATCTTGTCTCATCAGCCCCTTTGCCCCGAGAAAATAACATGGCCGTGGTGCTGCAAATTAATGGGGAAACAATAAAAGAAACTGTTTTTGAGAGGTTTCATTTGAATATGGAAAAATGCCCAGATTGTGACCTCCATGAGTACGCCTGTATTTGCGCCCACGCAGAGCATGTGCATTAACTGACTTCAGGGGAATGGTTATGTGTGCCCTCTTTCGGAGGTTTCATTTCTTTACCCAAGAAGTTAGGAAAACTTTGAATTTGGATGTAAAAATAAAAAAGTGCATTGGAGGCAGCCTCACTCCCATTTCTATGGCGCCTCCCCCGAAAAAACATGTTCATCAGGTTTTCTGAACCCTTAGCAAGCCTATGTTAACCAAGCTTCATTGATGCCTAAAACAACAACTACTGAAAGAACATCTTCATGAGCTCGCCTGACAAATTAGAATTCAAGACAGTGCACCTTTGGCAGGCCCTTATCCCTGTCGTGGCACTGATTGGATTGATTGCCATCAATCTTCTTAAATTTGAAGGAGAAGCACATATCCCACTCATTCTAGCTTCGGGCGTTGCCGCACTAGTGGGATTATGTTTGGGGCATTCTTGGAAATCGATCGAAAAAGGCATCCTTGACGGCATTCTCATTGGAATGAAAGCGATTTTGATTCTCTGCGTCATTGGCGTGATGATTGGAACGTGGATCGCAGCTGGGGTTGTGCCTTTTATGATCTATTACGGGCTACAAATTTTATCGCCAGGGATTTTTCTTGTAGCAGCTTGTTTGATCTGTGCAGTTGTTTCCCTCGCGACAGGGAGCTCTTGGACCACAGCCAGCACAGTTGGGATTGCTCTGATGGGTGTGGCGACAGGTTTGAATATTCCTGCTCCCATGGCGGCAGGAGCTGTGATTTCAGGAGCCTATTTTGGAGACAAGATGTCGCCTTTATCCGATTCGACAAATTTAGCTCCTGCCGTCGCAGGCTCCGAGTTATTCGAACATATCCGGCACATGTTGTATACAACCTTACCAGCGTTGTTCATCGCTTTGTTCCTGTATGGATTATTGGGGATGCGTGGATTTGAAGGTAGTATTCAAACAAGCCAAGTCACCGCAATTACCAATGCCTTAAAAACCCAATTCGACCTGAGCTTTTTTTTGATCCTTCCTCCATTATTTGTCATAGGAATGGTATTTTTTCGTTGGCAAGCACTACCCGCACTTCTGTTGGCAGCTCTGCTCGGTGGGGTACTTGCAATGGGAATTCAAGGTGAAAGTATCGGAACCGTTTTTTCCATAGCACATTATGGTTATGTTTCGAAGACAGGTAATGAAGCTGTAGATGCGCTACTTTCACACGGCGGATTAGACAGCATGATGAATACTATTTCTTTAGTCCTGTGTGCCCTTAGTTTCGGGGGGATCATGGAAAGAACCGGGCTATTGAAAACTTTGGCGCAATCGATTCTTAATCTGGCTCGATCTACCGGATCATTAGTAGCAGCGACAGTCTGCACTTGTCTGGGCATGAACATACTGGCTCCTGATCAGTATTTATCCATTATTGTTCCAGGCCGCATGTATCGGGATGCTTACAGAACGAGAGGACTTCATCCTAAAAACCTTTCACGAACACTTGAGGACGCAGGAACATTGAGTTCACCGCTGGTCGCTTGGAATTCATGTGGGGCCTTCATGGCGGGAACCCTGGCGGTCTCCCCAATAGATTATCTACCCTACGCCTTTCTTAACTTGTTTGCGCCTGCGATTGGTATTTTCCTTGCCTATACGGGATGGACAATCGTTCGACTTCCAAACGCTAAAAATTCAATTAATAGTCATTAAAGAAAAACTATTGTCTTAATTTTTTGTGGGTCGAAATTTTCATCTGCTTGACTAAAGCCTCACGTAATTTTTCAATTTTTATGGGCTTTAAAAGAAACTCATCCATACCTGCTTCCATGGCTACTTGTTTTTCATTTTTAGAATTATCCGCCGTTAACGCAATGATCCGAGGACGGTCTTTGCCTTCATGACGTTTGATTAACTGCCTGGTTGCTTTAAGTCCGTCGAGAACAGGCATGTGTAAATCCATCAATACGACATCAAACGCTTCTTCTTCCAGCGCAGCTAAGGCTTCATTCCCATCATGAACAATGCGACTCGTGCATCCAAGATTATCAAGATAAAGCTTCGCCAGCTTGCAATTGATTGGGTGATCTTCAGCAACCAGCACGTTGATTTGAAGGGGTTCAAACTGCAAAACGGGTGAAGGTATTTCTTCCGTTTTTATGTCACTTTGATTCCATTCGAGGGGAATAGTTGCTGCCTTTTCCATGAACTGCTCGATCAAAAACGGTTTGGCAATGGAGTATTTAAATTTTTGCAAAACATCCGTCACTTGATGCAGGGCAAAAACGACAGGAACTCTTTCTTGAAATCTTTTAAGTTTGCCCATCACTTGAGGGCCTTCATCCAATTTCAGAAGCGCTTGCTGATCTATCAAGCAAACAGTTTTACTTAGACGTTCCGCACTTTCACCCTGGAGAAAGGCTTCCACGGATGAATAATATTTCACTTCGACCCCATACGCTGAAAGATTTGATTTGAACCAACACAAGCCAGACTCATCCGGGTCCACGTAAATCACATTCCCTTCAAAATTAAAGACCTCTGAAGAATCCGCATCGACGTGACTGCATGGAATCCGCGCAGTAAAAATGGAACCTTTTTCCGGAATACTGTCGACTTGAATTTCTCCCCCCATCGCCTTGGTCAATCTCTTGCTAATAGCCAGTCCTAAACCAGTTCCCTGATATTTTCGACTTATCGAACAGTCCGCCTGATAAAAGGCTTCAAACAATCGATCTTTTTGCTGTTTATTAATCCCGATACCTGTGTCCGCAACTGTAATTTCCAATTGTGAAAGATGCTTCTGATCGGATGCAACCACTCGAAGGTTGATGCTGACATGGCCTTTTTCAGTAAATTTGACTGCATTATTGACAAGATTCGTCAGTATTTGGCGGATTTTACCTTCATCACCAACGATTTCGAGCGGTAAACGTGGATGCAATGTAGCATAAAGACGCAATTTTTTGTGGTTACATTGATTACGAACCAGAGTAAGTATTTGCTGAAGATTTTGCCTTAATGAAAATGGTTTTTTCAGCAGCTCGACCCGGCCAGCTTCGATTCTCGAATAATTGAGAATATCTCCGATGATCAATAACAAGCTTTGCCCACAATAATTGATGGAGGCCGCGCTTTGCCGCTGCTGAGCTGTTAGTGGCTCCTGCTCCATCATAGAGGCCATTCCAATAATAGCACTGAGAGGCGTTCGAAGTTCATGACTCATGACACCAAGAAAATCATTCTTCGAAGCGTTTGCTTGCTCGGCCTTTTCAGTCAAATGTTTTGCTTGTTCAAGAGCCACACAAAGCTGCTTGTTGAGTTGCTTCGTTCGGTCACGCTCCTGAACAATGGCAATCTCATTTTGACGCTGCTCCCTGAGGTCACGAATGTAGAAAGAAAATAATTTCCCCTCGTCATTCAGTATGGGAACAACTGTGAATTCTACTGGAATTCTGCCTTGAGTTTGATGTTCCATCATACACTGATATTTGACAAAGGCGTTGTTATCCAAATTCAATGCTCGATTGATTGATTCCAGTGAAAATGACTCTTCGTCTCCTGCTTCAGAATAAAATTCATTTTCAAATAAATTGGGATGTTCTTTGGCGCCGCCAATAAAAAAAGATTTAGCAACTGGATTAGCAAATAGGATCCTACCCTCGATGTCCGTGATTAAAATCGAATCCATCGAGGCTTTGACAATGGCTTCTGTTTGGTTCCGCATCGATATAATTGTTTTCAGGGCTTCTTCGAGACGAGCATGCAAACGCTTCATCCCAATAACCATCGCAGAAAGCCCGACAAAAACATTCGACACCACATTCAAATAATAGAGCAAAGCCGTCCATTCCGCATCCAGATCCCCCATTTGAACCGCGGCTGCAAACAGAATTTGAGAAAGTAAAATACAACCCAGAAGTAACTGATATGATTTCCAAGAAATCCATTGGCTTCGATAAAGCGTCCATGCGGGCATTAGGTTGAAGAGCAGAGGCAAGATAATCGCTATTTGTGAAACAACAAACTGACCCAAGCCCAATAGGCCAGCTGCCAACAGCAACAAAAAGTATCCAAAAAAAACAACAGGGACCCACCACTTATGGGATGTTGGACTATCGAGGCTTCTGATTGCTGACCAGAGCATTAATCCTTTGATACACTGGAGGTCGAATAAAAGCGTGAATGAAAAGTATCGCCATTCTTCAAATGGGATTAAGAAAAGTATTAAAGTCGATAAGGCTTCTAAAGAAAACGCTATAGCACAACGCTTGTAGAAACGATCACTGAGTTGTTTGTGAAAGACACGGAAACCTGCTACGAGAACCAAGTCAAAAAAGAAAACGAATAAAACTGCCAGGATAGACATCGTTCAAAACATATGTTCGAAACACAGCACAGGTGATTTAAATAACCCTTGGTTCAAGGCGCCCAACCAACAAGCGTCTCCTTTTGTAGCTTCTAAGATTCCGTTTTGATGAATTAACATAATGTTTGCCATCGGGCGGTTTGGAAAACGTGCACCAGTTGGATCTTCTCGACAACATTGCATTAATACAGAGCTCATTGTCAATCTGTGTTATCTTTCAATACTCAAAATTTTTATCGAGTGTGGTTGAATGTAAAAACTATCATTTATCTGGATTACTTCCGAATCACAATTGATTAATGACTGCAAAGCTGTTGACATCTACTGATGATTTCATCTTCAAACATTTCATGGGGAGTCTGGACATGGATCCTGACGTTAACAACTACCCTTGTAGCAAAGGAGAACTGGCCGGCCTTTCGGGGCGAATCTGCACGAGGAATCTCGAGTGCCTCTAACCTCCCATTGTCCTGGAACGAAAGTCAAAACGT
>Ga0233432_10001061_pt1 | contig 26673 bp, 21 predicted proteins | sample SI_122_August201_6_FD_179870 | JGI IMG/M metagenome (GOLD analysis project Ga0233432, IMG submission 179870) | Seawater microbial communities from Saanich Inlet, British Columbia, Canada - SI_122_August2016_10_MG | ecosystem: Environmental > Aquatic > Marine > Inlet | place: Canada: British... | reverse complement strand
ATCAGGTGGGATGACTTCCCAGAAATTCAGGGTTGGTTCCCAACCGTCGATCCAAATAGGAAAATTAGGAATATCGTTTTCGTAGTCACTATGACTAATTTTGATAATGTACTCCTGACCCTGTCCAAAACCGGTGACTGTTTTACTGTAAAGCAAATTGTCGGCACTCGAAGCTGGAGCATCAAGGGTGATCGCATCTAAATCTTCGCGGATGGTTGGGCCTTCTGGTCCAAAGCTCACAGGATAAAGTGTTACACTCACTTTGGCTGGGTCGACATCACTACCGTCGAATTTTTCCAAACGTATCTCTACTTGAACATTATCAGCTACAGAAAACCCCTGACCTCCTAAGTCAGTCAATAGGTCTTCTCTAAACTCATCATTCCGCTTGTATTCGTCAACCTTAGGCAATCTCGCATAAAGATTACCTGATCGAACAATATCCTGAATCTCTTCTATCTCAGACCCTTCAGAAATTGTTCCAATGTTGAGCAATGAAGACACAAACGTCGCTAGAGAAAAATCCGATGATGATGGTTCAAGCCGTTTGAGATTGCTGAAATTTGGCTGAAGTTCACCACCAACGGTTAGGGTGTATCCAGCAGCATCGTCTATGAGAAAATCAGATTCTACCAAAAATTTCACTAAGAAAAAAGCCGTTTTGATATCGATAACCGTGTCTGCGGCAAATGATTTTCCGTAAAGACTGTCTTCGGATCCTACCGGTGGAAGAGAAGCGACTAAGCCTTGTTCCACGAGAGCCTGAGCTCTTTGAAATTCCAAACTGCCTGGCTCGGTGTCGGTCCCAATGATCCAGTTTTTAAGTTCAGCTTCGTCGGTTGGCATACGAAAATCATTGAAACTCTGGCTGCGTTGACGCTCACGGATAGCGTCGTCAGCAAACTGCATGTAAAAAGCTGATGTCTCTTCAGTGATCTTTCTTGCGGCAGATTCAGGGTCGTCTCCTAGTTTAAAAGATATCTTGCTGATCAGCTCAGTAGCGCTGGCGGTCTTTCCATCTTCTGGTGGTATGTTGGTTCCAGAAAACACTGGAATTTCCTGACCATTTACTTCAATCAACTGAACAGATTCGGTTCTCCAAGCAAAATTGTCGGCCACAACCGAAGCTACATTTTTGGTGGTCGTGTTACCGGCGCTAGAAAGAATGGCGTCGATCACGTTGTCCGAAAAGATCACACCATCTTCTAACCGAATGACAAACTCATGGTAGAGGTCTAGGAGGTCTTCTTGATAAGCATCATTACTATCATAACTTCCAGCAAACGTTGATAAATCGTCTAGAATATTTCCCGTTCCCCTCAAGTCGACCTTTCGAAAATGAAGCGTTCCAAAAGCTTCTGCTCCTGGGAGGTCATTCGTGATGAAGATCGGAGGTACTTCAAATGGAACGAGAAGCATGTGATCTGCGGTTTCGACCATCAGCCCTAGATTTAAAATAAATCGTTGTAGTCCCTCCTTCTTGCGAAGAGCCTTCTCGTCGTCATCTAAATCTGAAGCAAATGTATCAAAGTTATCGAGGATCTCTTTTTCCATCGAAGCCACAAGGCCTTTGATGACCGAGTTCACCACTTCGGTTGCGTTGGATGTAATCAGACCTGGATTTTCTTCTATTTTAACATTTCCTGAAACCAGATGATTTAATGAAGCTAATCTGTTCTCGAAGTCTTCGATTTCTTGCTCCAACTGTTCTTTAAAAAGAATCAGATCTGCAGCTTCAAGTTCTAACTCATTCTCGTTTTCAAAAGATTTGCGTATTCGTTGAGAGTTTGATTCTCAGCAAGTTCAATCTCCCGCGATGAGGTGAAGATGTCTTCGATCAGATTCCCAGAGAAAGCTCCAAATGCATTTCCATCTATTTGTAGACCAAACTGTTCGAAGGCATTTTCAACCTGTCGTGCCGCAATGGTGGTGAGCGGGTCAGTTCTCTTTATTTCATCGGGGTCTAAATCCTCTAAATCAACCATGGTCTCAATGGTCGTGATATTCTCTCCTGCACTGGTATAAGAACTCTCACCTTGATGGCACCCAGGTTCTCAAACGCCGCGAGGATATTATTATCACTCGCTCCAACACTGATGAGATTGGCCGATAGTAGATAACTTCGAACATCTTCAGTATCAATGGTATAGTTTCCACTAGATCCTGTTTTGATGGTGGCTACGGGTGTATTGGTCTCGTCCCCTAGTACAAAAAGAGTGACAATCGATTGAACCCCTGCCAAATCTGAATCATCAATTTTAGCGTTGTAACGCGGCTTAGCTTTTTGTAGACTGGGTTTCGAAGATGATGAACTAAAAGTCGAAACTTCGCCTTTCATCAAACCTGTTCCACCAATGCCACCTCCATTGGTTCCGGTGGCTGCTCCACCTCCGCCCCCACATGCAAAGGCCATCAAGAGCATGGTCGCTCCTAATACAATTTTCACTTCAGTCTTCACCAGAGGTCTCCTTTTCGAAATAATATAATCCCATACCAAGATAGCGTGTGGGAACGCTGTTATCTTTATTTTTCCATATGTCATTGAGTTGACTGTCCCATTTCTCCAACAGTTCTTGTGCATCTCGCCTCATGCCTTCTCTAACTTCTTCAACTTTGTCTTCAGGAATGTCGACGTAAGCGACCTTCTTTTGAAATCGTGTCTCTTCCATTTTACCAAGAAGATTATGGGTGATCGTTTCTATCAGAAGACTCACATCCGTCCCTAAAATGTGTAGGCCTTCTATTCGGTCTTTTCCAGAAACATAACCCTCGCTCTCCCATCGGATGAGGTCATCTTCTTCTACTATACTACCTGAACGTAACAATTCGTTTTTGAGTGCCATCAACGTGCAATCGGCCCCATACCGTTTTGCCAAATCTTCGAGGGAAGGTGCCGGTCCCTCCATAGGAATTTTCTTGATGGCGTTTTTTCCCTCTCGGTAATCTGGGTCTCGTAACCAGCCAGTCATAACTCGAGAAGCTCGGTTGTAGCGTTTATTGCTAACTTCTTCTTTTGAAATCTGTCGCTCCCATCGGTTTTTTACTTCCTTTCTTGAGAGTCCAGTTCTCACTGACACTTCAGATTTAGAAATCTTTGCTTTCCTAGTTTTTGCTACATCAACATAAGTTTGTCGGAGTAAATCTTCGAATTCTAGGCAGGAAAATCCATGCTCTTCATTTAAGAATTTGACCAAGGGTTCCAAGATCTGAATCAAGGAGGTCTGGATCGATGGTTTCGTGCTAGGCATATTTTTGGGAATATATTCCCAAATTAATTCAAGTCAAAGGATATTCGCTCATCAACTCAGCCTCTCACGTCATTTTTATTATAAGATATTAATATTTAATAACTTACCCTTGATTGTGAATTTGATCACCCATGTTTCAAGACAATCCTCTTCGGGGACTTGAGCAATCCAATCCCCCTCAGGATATGACAGTAAGCTGCTAACAATAGGTCATTATGAAAGATATGCTAGAACCTGGTCACTACCGTCATTACAAAGGAGGTCGTTACGAGGTCCTTCACACAGCTCGTCATAGTGAAACCGAAGAATGGATGGTCGTTTATCGAGCTCTATACGGCGAGATGGGACTTTGGGTGAGGCCTTTATCAATGTTCACTGAGACCGTTGATGTCGATGGAATCTCCGTTGAGCGTTTTTCAAAAGAGGCCCAATCCAACTAAACCTTTTTCAGTCTAATTCCGTATAAGAAAAGTGTCTTGGAAAACGTATTCAGGCTATCGTCATAGGTAGCAATAGCTCTTTTGTTCATTTCTCACAGATAGCGAGACATATCGGATCTTCAGAGATAGCTTATCAAACCCATCCAAGATTCCGTCTTGGAAATCTCCCTCGTTTTTTGAATACGATAGGGGCGCCCTTCTAAAAGAAGAAAGGCATCAATTCCTTATTTGACGGCTTTTTTGCTTTCTACAAAAAAGTTATAAAGGTCGTCTAGGTCAGCTTTAGAAATGGTACCCAAGCCTGGCATCATTCGACCAGGAAGGCCTTTTGTGATGAGTTTGTCAAAGTTAGCTCGCTTCATCCAATCTCCATCATGACCAAGAACTGGCATCGTTTTCACTCGATAGTAAGGAGCCGATGAGATCATACGAACACTCACACCACCTTGGCCATTGTCTCCATGGCATTCGGCACAACTCGTCGCGTAAACGGCAGCGCCTTTACTAGATTTGTCGAATTTCACATTAAGAGCTGTTCTTTCATGCTCTGCAACAAGCTCCATGGCGTAAGAAATTGAAACCTTTCCACTTCCTGAAGCCGTCGAAGGATCTGGATCATCGGCGATCTCTGGGTTACCCTTGAGGGCCATGATAAAAGTTGCCAATGAATCGAGCTCCTCACCCTTAATTTGAGGGTAGGCGATCATCGCCGTTCCTGGAACACCTTCGGCCAAAGCTTTTTTAATGCCAGCTTTGTCCCCACCAAGTTTGTAGTCACCGATGACAAAGTTCCGGGCCTTGAGAGCCATTCCTGTTGGAGTATCGGCTTGTCCATTGTCACCGTGGCAACTGTTACAGCCCTGCATCTTATATGCCTTGCGCCCAAGTGTGATTTTGGGGTCTTCACCACCTTCTGTCGCCTTAGCTTTTGTTCCAACACCTTTAACTTTTTCTGGATTCACAGGAATTACTTCAGCAACTGCTTTCACCGCTGCAACGATTTTTTGCTCGACAACCTCAACAGGCTCAGGAGCTTTTGTTTCCACCACTGGAGCAGGTTTTGATACTTTCTGTTCAGCAGCAACGACTGGAGCAGGCTTTGATACCTTCTGCTCAACAACAACTTCAGCAACTGCCTTTTTCACTGTTACTGGAGCTTTTGTGCTCGTAGCACCACCGGCTGTTCGAAGTGCTCTAACATACTGAGCTAAAGATGCACGATCTTCCTTCTTTAAATAACTATAACCAACCATGGCCGTTCCAGGAACGCCCTTTTCCAGAGTCGTCTTGATCGCCTCCAGACTATCTCCCTGTTTGAAATCCTCTGTTAGGAAATTACGGGCCTTGAGCGCTTTCCCAACAGCCGTCTGTCCACGACCATCTTCACCGTGACACGAGGCACAGTTGAGGTTAAAAAGAGCCTTCGCAGGTTCAGCTTGGAGCAAACCAAAGGCTGATCCTCCCACGAGGAGGGCCATGCCCAGATGACGGGAAAGGTTGTTCTTCTTCATGATCCTAGAGGTAATCGCCGTTGACGCTGCTGAGGAGTTTAGGTTCGCCGATAGGGACGACGCTGTTTTTACTAAGGAATTTAACCATGGCCAAGATGAAGGCTCCCAAAAAGCCCATTCCAACCAAGAAACTCAATAGGAAGTGGCCACTGAAAGCCGTTCCCCTTAAACCATCGAGTCCAAAGAAACGAATGAATTCAGGAAACACCATCCAGTAGATGTCTACCCACTCGATGAGGAGAATAGCTGTACACATGACCTTCAAGACCAGATGGTTTTTTCTAAAAGGTTTTGGCATCAAAACAAAGAATGGGATGACCCATTTCACAGTAAAAATGATGACATAGAGCACACCCCACTGTTCATAGAGATGGTCAATAAAGAAAGGAGTTTCTTCAGGAAGATTGGCGTACCAGATCAACATGAATTGAGAAAATCCAATGTAAGCCATAAAAGTACACCAAGCCAGAAGCCATGTACCTAGGTCGAAGAGGTGACGGTCTTTGAGGATTCCTTCCAAATACCCTTTTTCTCTAAGGTAGATCGTCGTCAGGATCATCACACAAAACCCAGCCTGTAGTAGGCCGGCGAAGCAGTAAACACCATACATGGTAGAAAACCAATGAGGTCGAAGTGACATCAACAGGTCCACACTGAAAAGCGTAAAGCCAAAGCCAAAAAGAATTAGAAAACCTGCGGATTTACCAACAACATTCAAGCCTTGCTTATGCGTGTCTTGAGCTTGTGATATCGACCGAAAAAATCCGGTGAAATAAGCCATCACAATCAAGAAACCCACAATTCGCAATGACCAAAAACCAATGCTGAGATAAGCAGCCTTGGTGCCATAAAGGTGACTCGCTTCGTGGTCAGCCCACTCGTAAATCGTTCCTGAAGCCAGCAAAATAGGAATAATGAGGACCACGGTCCATGGCAAAATCGCTGTCATGCTTTCACAGATTCTTCGAAAAGGCATGATCCATACCGAGTTGGCCAAATTGTTGATCGCAACAAAAACAGCACCCGCCAAACCTAGACACAAGGCATAAAAGAAACCTTGGAGGTAGGAGGCCCAAGCCAAGTTGGAATCTAGAACGTACTGGACGCAAAAGGCTGCCACTCCGGTACACAGGGCTGTGAAGCCAACCACCTTCAGTGGCCCAGCGTCCTTCAGGACTCCAGGATTAGGTACTTCAGAAATTCTTGCTTCGTGACTCATCTTCTCGTTGCCCTCTGGCTCATCTCCACTGGTGGATCACGTGACTGGGGTCGGGGTCCACATACTCAGCTGCGACAGCTTCATATTCCACAACTTCCTCTTCGGTCGCCCTAGAGGCCTTATGCAGAACTCGCAGGTAATTGACGATGCTCCAACGCACCTCTGGGGTCAGGTGATCATACTTAGGCATAACTCCACCGCCGTGAGTGATATAGTTGAACACTTCACCGTCACTCATGCCCGAAACTCGATCTGTGCTAAGGGAAGGAGGGGGAGTCATTTGTTGTTCACTCAAAAACTCTCGACCAGAATAAGAGAAACCTCTATTGTTCATATCGGGAATGATGTTGCCATCTCCATCACCACGCTCGCCATGGCAAACGATACAAGAGATGTTGTACGCACGACGCCCTGCCTTCAGAACGTCCATCGTCATTGGCAGTGGGTTCATGTCAGCTTTTGCATCAGCCGACATTTTGGTTGTGGTATAATGAGTGAATCCACGGGGAATGGTTCCTGCTATAGGCTTTCTCATGGCCCGTCCTGTCCGCTCTTCTATCGAGATGAGGCCAAGGTTGGAACCAGCCGTTGGCCTTGGTGAAGGCTCAAACGGACGAACACTCTCTTGGTGGTGCATGTTGGGCATGAAAGACCAAGAGCGCTCCAATTTTTCTTTACCACAACCGGCCAAGGCCATCAAGAGGCCTCCTAGGACGATGGTTTTGAACGTTTCGCTGATCATGATTTGATATAACGGGGGTCCAGGAGTTCCAGATCGTGCACCTCAACGCTCTCGAGGCTTTGACCATTCAAAAAGGTTTCAGCCTTAGCCTTCTCCTCTTCGGTTTTGAAAGGGATCACGATAGAAAAAAGATCACAAGTGAGGCGTGGGTTGACCACATCCGTCATGGGATTGGGGCGAAGTTTCCCAGCAATCACCAAACTGATCAATGTTGTGAGGGCAGCCAAAAGGATACCACACTCAAATGTCACCGGTACAAAAGCTGGCCAAGAAACTTGAGGGCGTCCACCAACATTTTGTGGGTAATCCACCGACATCATCCAAGCCTGCATACCGAAGCCTGCAGCCCAACCTGTGAGTAGGGCGCCAAAAGCGGCCAAACCAATCCAAGAACCTTTATGTCCGTAGGCTTCTTCAAAACCATGAACGGGAAAAGGCATCGTGGAATCGATGTTTTTAAAACCTTCAGCCCGGGCTTTCTCACCCAGTTCAAGGAACTGATGCGGATCCGTGGTGAAGCCGGCGACGAATTGCTTTGCTTTCATTATTCAGCCTCCTTCTTACCAGTGAAGCGACCAACAGGGTCAGGAAGAACTGACTTGATCTCAGCTACAGCGATCACAGGCAACACCCTACAAAAGCTTAGGAAAAGAACAAAGAATAACCCAAAAGAGCCAATGGTTGTCGCCCAATCAAAAAAGCTGGGCACGTAGTAGTTCCAGTTAGCAGGCAAGAAATCTTGGTGCAGAGAGATCACAAAAATGTTAAAACGCTCGAACCACATTCCCACGTTGATGAAGATAGAAATCACAAACATGATGAATAGGTTTCGCCGGATTGAACGGAACCAGAAAAGTTGAGGTAGCACACAGTTACAAATCATCATGGTCCAATAAGCCCAAGCGTATGGCCCGATCGCCCGATTCAGAAAGGCGTATCTTTCATAGTAACTTCCACCGTACCAAGCGATGAAGATCTCAGTCAAATAAGCCAGCGAAACGATCCACGATGTCGCCAAGATCACTTTATTACAAAGCTCGAGGTGATCCATCGTGATGAGATGTTCCAGTTTCATGGTAGACCGAGCCACCACCAACAAGGTGATCACCATTCCAAAACCAGAGAAAACGGCGCCTGCTACAAAGTAAGGAGGAAAGATCGTCGTGTGCCAACCAGGAAGGTTTGAAACAGCAAAGTCAAAAGAAACGATGGAGTGAACCGAAAGCACCAAAGGTGTCGCCAACCAAGCAAACTGAGCGTATGCACGTTCATAGTGAACCCAAGTTGATCCCGTTCCTTTCCAGCCCAAAGCCAAAGTTCCGAAGATGACCTTGCGAATGCCTTTCACACGGTCGCGCACAGTGGCAAGGTCAGGAATGAGTCCCACATACCAAAACACAGCTGAAGTCGTTGCATAAGTGGTTACAGCAAATACGTCCCAAAGAAGAGGCGAGTTGAAGTTCACCCAAAGCTCACGCTTATTTGGGTAAGGTATGAGCCAGTAAGCGTACCAGTTCCGGCCAATGTGAAGCAAAGGAAAAAGCCCAGCACACATCACCGCAAAAATAGTCATCGCCTCGGCTGAACGATTGATCGCCGTACGCCACTTTTGACGAAAGAGAAAAAGAATCGCTGAAATCAAGGTTCCAGCATGACCAATCCCAACCCAAAAAACAAAGTCAGTGATGTAAGCACCCCATCCAACGGTGTTGTTAATACCCAGGATGCCGATGCCATGCATCAACTGGTGAGTCACCGAGATAGCACCAATGCCCAAGGCACTGAGGGCAAGTAGAAAAGCCAAAATCCAAAGAAGACCAGGACGCGTGTCCATGGGCTCAAGGACGGCATCCGTGATCTCAGGCACACGAATATCGGTGCTCAGCGGAGATTCCTGAAGAACTGCACTCATCTGATCGAACCTGTCTTAATGCTTGCTTTCGCTGTGGTCATCGGCCTTGGCCAACATGGGTCGGTTACGAAGGCGCGTGAGGTAAGTCACGTTGGCCTCAGTATTGAGCTCCTTGAGCACTTTGTAAGCACCCTTCTTCTCAATGACCTTATTAATCTCGGCTTTCTCGTCGAGGAGGTTGCCGAAGCTGATGGCGTCCGTTGGACAAGCTTGCTGGCAAGCCGTCTGCTTGGCTGTCTCGGAGATCTCTCTCCCTAAGTGCTGTTCCTCAGTGTGCCAACGGCGGATTTTGTGGACGCAAAAAGAACACTTCTCCATGACACCACGGCTTCGCACGGTCACATCGGGGTTAAATTGGAGCATCAAAGGAAATTCGGTTTTGTCTTCTGGAGCCTTACCAAATCCCAGCTTCTCACCAATGCCAACCTGACGTAGGAAACGGGTGAGCGGTCGCCCACTCTGGTGCACGCCAGCGCGATAATCGCTATAGTCGTACCAGTTGTAATGACGAACTTTGTAAGGGCAGTTATTCGAGCAGTAACGAGTACCGACACAACGGTTGTAAGTCTGAACATTCAATCCTTCTTCATTGTGGGTGGTCGCCACGACAGGACAAACCGTTTCACATGGAGCGTTATCGCAATGCTGACACAGCATGGGCTGATTGACCACATCGACGTCGTCTGTGTTCTCTGCATCTGCAGCACCATCAGCAGCTGTGTAATAACGATCGATTCGAATCCAGTGCATCTCACGATTGATGATCACCTCGTCCTTGCCGACAACTGAAATATTATTTTCAGCCTGACAGCTCACCATACAAGCCGAACAGCCCGTACAGGTGTTGGTATCTATCGCCATTCCCCACTTATGCGTTCCCTCTGGAAACTTTTGTTTCCACAAAGAGATATCTGTGGGCATGTGGTATGGAATCTTCCAGCTATCGTTACCCTCTTCGTTGAATTCTTCAAGGTGAGCATCTTGGAGGATCTTTCTCTTTTCCTCACCTGTCGTACGGATACGTGGGTTTGTTAAGTATTGATGGCCCTGGACATTAGCCAAAGTCGTCTTCTCTTTGGTAGCTGACCATTTAACACCCATTCCAGCTAGATGATAACCAGCAGCAGAACCCGAAGCTAACAATCCAGCATCAACTCCAACGCCTTCACCATAAGGGCCGATGGCGACCTGAAGATGTTTGAGCTTTCGCCCCCATCCTAGAGCTAGAGCCATCACCTTGTCGTGCAAACCTGGCTGAATATGAACAGGCACTTCTACCGTTGCTCCCGCATCGGTCGTCAGTTTGACAATCTGGCCTTCTTTGAACCCCTCTTTCTTAGCTGTGCCAACGGACACAGAAACATAATTATCCCAGCAAACTTTTGAGACGGGATCGGGGATCTCCAACAACCATGCGTTGTTCATCGAGTCTCCACTTCCATGCAAGACCGTTCGGTGCAGCACCAGTTGATATCCTTGAGGAGCTACCGCAGTTGCTCCAGCCTTGAGGGCCGATGCATTAAAAGACCGAGCTGGCAATACCGCGTCTCGTCCTTTTGCATTTAAGTCCACAACACCTTCACGCAGAGCTGAAGTCCAGAATGCCCCAAAGTCAGCGGCAAAGCTAGCAGCGCCGTGAACCTCAGATTGCCAAGCTTTTTTCAAAACATTGGCCCAAGTTGTTTTGCTTCCGGCCAAATCCAAAAGCGTTTGTTGGCGAGAGCTTGTTTTCCAAAGTGGGTCAATCACAGGCTGACCCAAAACATGTAGCCCTTTGCGCGACTCTGCGTCGCCCCAATCTTCCAAATAATGGTGTAGGCCAATCACAGCGTCACAAAGAAGCGCCGTTTCATTCAAGTGGCTGAACAATCCAATTTTTGTTGAAACCTTCTCCATTGCCTCATCAAAACCACTCACAGCAGGAGCGAGATAAGAAAGGTTCACGTCGGCCAGAACCAACGCTTCAATCTTACCGGCTTTCGCCTCGGCAATCAATCCAGTCAAAGACGCTGGGCTCTCATGATGAGACAAGATCGCCCCGGCACCATAAGAAACGGTCTCACCATCGTTAGATAACATGGTGTTCAGAAGGTTCGCCCCATTGAGGAGCAATTCGCCACCTTCCATGTGAGCTAAGCTTCCGCCAGCCACAACAAGAGACTTACTTTTTAATTGAGAGAGCTCAACAGCCAAGCTGTGGATCACACCCTCTTTTAAACCCCACTCTTTCTCAACTTCAGAAGCCTTATGAGTCAAGATGACCCCAGCAGGAACCGGCAAGCCCAAACCTTTCAGTTCAGAGGCTAAAGCCAAAGCGATCGCTGGCAAAGCTTGGGGAAGCACACGGTGACGCTCGTCACCAGCAGAAGCTGTCATAGAAAGAGTTGGCTCAAAACTCACCACACGACCCATGGTTCCGTCATCTTTATAACGGCGACAAACACCAAATAGGCGTGAGGTCTCAACTTTATTAGGCGCCTCAGCCAAGAAGTCGTAACCCAAGGTGACAACCAATTGAGCTTTGTCATACCGGTAGGTTGGCAGAACACGCTGAGCATAAGAGGCCTCTTGGGCATCCATGATGCCAGAAACTTCTTCTGAACTGATCTCGACATGGCGTAGTCCAGGAAAGGCTTTTTTCACCGCTGCCAAAACAGCTTTATTTCCAACACCATGCACAGGGCGAGTCACCAAAACGGCTTTAGAACCAGCCGCCTTGAGTTTCGGAGCCAACTCTGCCACAATGACCGACGCCTCAGTCTCAACCGCTTCGCCGTTTTGAATTTTAACGCTACTTCGCAAACGATCAGGGTCATAGAGATCGATGATCTGGGCATTGCCAACAGCATCTAGTTTTCCACGAGTGATCGGGTGAGCGCCATTTCCATCCAAACGAATGGGGCGACCCTCAGTTGTCTTCACCACCAAACCGTTTTCGCCTTCGGCGTCTACACTGGCGTAATAAAGGGGTTTACCCGGAATGATCTCTTCAGGCTGATCGTGGTATGGCACCAAGCGACGCTCAGGATTACATCCCACAGCGCTAGCAAAAATAGCGGCAGCACCACCGGCTTTAATGACACCACGTCGAGAGGCCTTTAAGGTACCTCCCTCTTCCATGTCGTCGACAGGCTTGTTAACAAACTCTTCATCCCGGTGACGAAGATATTCCTCTGCACCTTCGCGCTCCTCGAGGGTGCTCCAGTATTCTTTTTCGCTCATGCTACGATTGGCCAAGGGTTATTGGTGGCAGGTGGAACAGGAGGTGGGCGCATTCATATGAGTTGTGGGATGAATGGGAGGAACCCCCTCCTTTTCCACAATATCGCTATACTTAGCGCTCGCCCCTAACTTCACCATCATGTCTTGGGAGGTGCGATAATTAGGTGTGCCAATGCCCTGCTCGGCATTCACATAATTATTGTCTCGGTGACAGCTCAAACACCAACCCATGCTCATGTCAGTGACTTGAGTGACTTTCTGGTCCATCGTCTCTACAGGACCGTGGCAAGTCTGGCAGGAAACTCCTGCTGCCACGTGTTTCTCATGTGGAAAAAAAGCGTGCTCAGGAAGGTGATGCACTTTGACCCAATCAAAAGAGCCTCCTTCTTCAAACATCTTCTGAATCGCTTGAGGGTGGGGTCGATCTCCAGCCACCTGTTTATGACATCCATAGCAAAGGCTCGTTGGAGGCACCGTCGCGTGACGAGATTTGTCCGCATTGAAGTGACAGTACAGACATTCCATCTTGTTGTCACCGGCGTGAGTCTTATGAGAAAAAGGAATGGGTTGCTCTGGCGCATAACCCACATCCAATGAGCTGTTGTAGACCTCAGCCACGACGAGGCCTGCCACACCTAGGCCCATCAGCGCCAGGAAGACGAGAATCGCTTTGTTCAAGGAGAACCCTTTATAGTCTGAATTTGGACGAGATTTACGCGCTGGATATTAAAAGGGGCCTTTGGAAGGCAAATCTCCATCACCTTTGTAAAAGCACCCCAAAATACTTATCTAAACTTTAACGTTTACTAAATCAGATTTTTCAAGCCACACAAGGGCTCCGCAAAAATGGAGCGGAATGCCTTTTTTTTCAGTATTGCGACATAGTAGCATTTTTAGCTCCCGTAACTGCGTTCTTGTGAGCGCTCGCTGTCCCACCGACGGAGCCCCAACTCCCATATTTCGAAGGTAAAGATGAAGGGTTTTAAAATCTTCAAAATACTTCACTTCTTCTACCACAGAAAAATGAATCACACGGCCCCACCTCCTCACAATGGACTCAAGCTCATCACCTTCCATCAAAGGCAAAAAACGACCGCTTCCAGCCACCTCTTCCACCCTAGAGGCAAAAGGCTCTAAGCTGGGCCTCAAAAACTGCGTAAAACCCAAACGGCCCCCAGGCTGCAAACACTTCATCACGCCTCCAATCGATGCCCCCAACTCTTCAAACCATTGAAAGGTGGAGCCAGAGAACACCGATGAAAAAACACCCTCTCCAAAGGGCAATGCTTCTCCATCACCCTGAACATGAACCCCAAACTCAGGCCCCTCCTTCTGGAGGTCCAGGGAGATCAAATCCACCTCAGGCCAGTTATCCTTCAGCATACTCGTGGTCGTTCCCGTGTGGGAGCCAATCTCCAACATCCTCCCAAACCCCACCCCATCGGGCGCCACTTCCAAAAGAGTTTCCGCCAATTGACGATGAAAAGAATCACTGTCTTTATAATGTCGGCGACTGCTTCCGAACTTTTTTGCGATAACCTCTCTTTTGGGCCATCTGTCACTCACTTCAATCTTCACCAACGTCCTCATAAAAGAGCGCGTGGTTTTTTCCTTTCAACAGATCCAATCTTCCATTTGAAAAGCTCTCAATAAAGGCTCGACTCTGACTCTCCCCAACCAATCGATCCCTCACCCCCAACTCTCCGACCGTCGGCACTCCGATAGACTCAACCGCTAAGGTCCAAGGACATGGCTCCAACAAATATTTCAAGCTTCGATACAACAATTCATAATCACCCTCAACCAAACCATCAGCCCAAAGGGATTTCCCTCCCTGTCGATGCTCAAACATCCCCAAAGTTCCCACTGGGTTTTTAGCAAAAGCATCCAACAAAACCTCTAGCTCTTCTCGAGACACTTTACCACCTTCTGTAGGGCAAAGCTCAACAAAAGGACTCAAGGCCATCCAACTCTTCGGTGGATTCTTTCCCCAAACCTGTGAGAGAGCCAAGCCACTCCATGTTCCCATCGACCAAGTGAGCAAATCCCACTCTCCCGTGGGAATCCAATCCTCATTGGCCTCACCCTGCTCCAAAGCGGTCCATTGCTCTCGGTGCCCCACAACCTTTGCTTTCCGCCCCCTCCAACAATCAAGGGAACGCTGACAAGCCCATCCAGGAAGACACAAAAGCATGGGCGCACCCTATCCCCTTTTTCACCTGACCAATACCTTAAAAAATCACCTTCCCACAATGGCACCTCATGAGCCATTCCCGTCACATCTCCCCCAAAATCCTATCCCTACATCCCGCCAAGCTTTCTCCTCCCCCTCATACCAAAAACAATTCACCTTTCAAAAAGGACTGGCAACCACTCTCAACAACTCTCCCCTCCATTAACACCCAAACACCCAAACACCCAAACACCCAAACACCCAAACACCCAAACACCCAAACACCCAAACACCCAAACACCCAAAAGCTATGCCTGAACTCAAAGGAGCTCAACCCTTCCTTACTCATTTTAGGCTTAGATCAAAACCAAAACCGACCCATCAAACCTGTGCCCCCCTTCCCCACCTCCCCATCCGTTGAAGCATGGCATTTTCCATATGATTCTCCTTCCCAATCCAGAAGGACATAACCATGGCGGAAAAACTCGTTCTCCTCTACTCCGGTGGCCTCGACACCTCTGTCCTCTTAAAGTGGTTCGCAGAAAAAGGCTACGAGGTCTACGCCTACTGTGCCAATGTTGGGCAACGCGAAGACTGGAGCGAACTTGAAGCTAAAGCAATGTCTTCTGGAGCCACAGGCTTCATGGCTGGCGACCTCCGAGAAGCTTTCGCCGCAGATTACGTCTTTCCTGCTGTCGCTTTTAACGCTACTTACGAAAACCGTTATCTTCTGGGCACTAGCTTGGCCCGACCGATCATCATCAAAGGGATGGTCGACTACATCAACTCCATTGGAGCCACTGTTTTCGCCCACGGCGCAACAGGAAAAGGCAACGACCAAGTCCGCTTTGAGCTCTCGGCGGCCGCTCTAGCTCCCGACCTCAAAATCATCGCCCCTTGGCGTGACGCAGACTTCCGTGCTGAATTTCCAGGCCGAACCGAGATGATTGAGTATGCCGAGAAACACAACATTCCCGTCAAAGCTTCTAAATCCAAACCTTGGTCTTCGGACGAAAACTCTCTCCACATCAGTTTCGAAGCTGGTGTACTCGAAGACCCCGGCTATGAGCCCGATGAAGACATGTTCGAACTCTCCGTCAGCCCAGAGAATGCTCCCGACGCCCCTACCTATGTAGAAGTCACCTTCGAAAAAGGTATTCCCGTTGCGATCGATGGCGAGAAAATGTCTGCCCACCAACTGCTCCTCCGTGCTAACGAGCTTGCTGGTGCTAACGGCGTGGGTCGCATCGACATCGTTGAGTCTCGCTTCGTCGGCATGAAATCTCGTGGCGTTTACGAGACACCCGGTGGAACCCTTCTTTATGAAGCCTTCCGAGACCTCGAGACTTTCACGGTCGACCGCGGAGTCATCAATCTCAAAGACACCCTCATGCCACGCTTCTCCCTTTTGGTTTACAATGGTTTCTGGTTCGGTGACGAATGCCAACTCCTCCTTAAACTCCAAAAAGATGCTGCTCAACCGGTCTCTGGGAAGGTTAAACTCAAACTCTATAAAGGCTCCCTCATTTCCGTTGGACGTTGGAGCGAAAACTCCCTCTACGACGAAGATGTTGCCTCCATGGAAGCCGACCAAGGGCGCTACAACCAAGATGACGCAACGGGCTTCATCAAACTCAATGGCCTACCCCTCTCCACCGTTGCTCGCCAACGCATCTCAGGCCACACCTCATAAAACACCCAACCGACCATTCCCCATCAGGGGAGTGGTCGACCCTTCCAATATAGTCTGTAACACTAGCAAAAGCTAGGCATATACACCTTTAGTTGTACATAAAATTTTTTCCCAATCCCCTAGAAGTGCAAAGGTTTGGTTTCTTCAATTTAAAAGAGAAAATTTTTCTACAGGAAAACCGTCAGCCAACTCTAAAGCAAAACAACCTTCTCAATATTCGTGTATCTAGTCACGCCATCTCAGCTTTAAATCAAAACTAAAGCCACCCCATTCCCAATCTCTAGCTTAAGGCGTGCTTCATAAATTCGTTACAAGCTAGCTCATTGAAGGTAGTGCCTAACCAAAAACGAACTACTAGTTTAACCCCTATCATATAGGAAATTCCAATCTCAACTTGGGAGTTAATAGCCAAATACCGCCGGTGTATTACTTACAACTTATTAATATTCTCAACTTGAAGACCATTAAGATTCAAATTTTTTCTTCACTTCATATTTCTTTTATTATCAAGTGATTTCATTCTAACTATTTTCCTCGCCATTATTCTTATAAGCTTGTCACAATTCATCATCTGTGGTCATCACTCAAACTTATATATGAAAATTGGCATTTATATTTTTGGGGCATCCGGATCGGGTTCATCAACTTTAGGAAGAGCGATTTCTGATCGGTTTTCAATAACACATGTTGATACAGATGACTTTATATGGAAAAAAACGGATCCTCCTTTTTCCGTTTTAAATGACCGTCAGCTTATCATCTCTAATCTTCAAGAGGTCGTCAATGATAATAATCAATTCATTCTTTCCGGTCCATTAGGCGATCTAAATAAATACTTTTCTGAATTTTTTTCATTAGTCATTTTCCTTCATCTTTCAGATACTATTCGAATGAAAAGATTAATGAAACGAGAGAAAGAAAAATATGGAGAGAGAATTCAACCTGGAGGAGATATGTTCGATCAGCATAGTAGATTTATGAGATGGGCTTCTCTATATCACTCCACTAATAATAAGGTGCGTAATTATAGTGATCATAAGTTTTTATTAAACTCTTTCAAATGTCCCACTTTATCCTTGAACTCCTCTCTCAGTATTGATGAATTATTAAATGAGGTGGTTGAAAAAATATCTAGTAATAAGGCTAACTTAACTTAATCAATATTACAGGAAATACAGAATCTATATTACAACAAGACTCATGCGTTATACGAATTTATCATAATTCTATTCAAGTTTATTAATATTATCCTTATGGTTCCATTTATAATTTTTTCTTACTTCATCTTCCCATGAAAAAATCAACAATTATTAAAATTGACCTTCTCGGTTTTCACCGGAGATCAATCTCACAATCTGACCAAGACAATGTTGATTTCCTCTCTAATTATTATGAATGTATCATAAAGTCTATTCAGGGTTACGGTTGGCGTATCGTGAAGACCATTGGTGATAGTGTTTTAATAGAAGCAGAATCAAATCTTGATTTTCTTTCTAAATTTTATCTCGATATCAAATCTAATTACCATATTTCTATGACATATCGAGTTTGCCAATATGAAATTCTCAATGTTCAAGTCGGTCTTTATTCTTGCTCTGACCTTATAGGCACTGACATCAATCTCCTCTTTCTTAATGATTCCAAGACTCATAGATTGAAATGAGCTCAATAAAGACTCATTTTCCTCATTTCTTATAGATTTTCTACCTATTTACTTCACATCAGATAAATCAAGGTATAAAGCCTTTTCAACTTATTCCCTTGTCTCGAATGAAACAATTTTCTTCTTTTTTCCTCTTCTTTTTAGCTCTGTCTTTTTTCGCCAAGGCTGAAACGACCGATGCACTCTTTCCCGAAATCAAAAATTTCCTCAATCTATTGTCTTCCTACGACATTGAAGATACAGCAAAGGCCATCAATACATATGTTCACCCTGAAAGCTTAAAACATAAAACCAAAAAAATGGAAGTTTTAATCAAAGGCTTTCACGCTTCAGATAAACACCAAGAGGCCATCTTGTTACTAGAATATATCCTGAATAAAGAACCCGTTGTTATTCAGAAGAAAAATGAGGTGAATTTCGTCTTCGAAACCCCTCCCTATGAAGTCTTTTCAGTTAGTTCTAACCTGACTTTTGCTTATGTCAAAAAATCAAAATCTTTTCATTTTTATAATGATTAATCTCCTCTATCTGTGAAAGTTTGGTTTATTTTTTAGATCAATAGTGAGATACAAAAACCACTTAACCAGTAAATAAGCGTTCTCGATAAACACTCGGACGAATTCCTGTGTATTTCTTGAAAATATTAGAAAAGGTAAAAGAGCTTTCGTAGCCAACTTGCCTAGCGATTGAATCGATAGAGTCAGACGTTGTATCCAGTAATTCGGTAGCCTTAGCTATTCGCTGTTGAATCACCATCACTTTAGGTGGATAGCCAAATTCAGTTTGAAAGTTCCTTGAGAGCGTTGCCCGTGACATCGATAGACTCTTTGCCATTTCAGATGTATTCCAAACTCTCTCGGGGTTCTGACGAATTTCTTTCACAAGTTGTAGCAACGCACTAAAATGACGCTTAGGAGGATTATCAACTCGTGAACGTTCTAATTCCAATAACTCAACCAAGCATTGAACATTCGACCTGGCTAGAGAGATTTGTGTGCGTGTCTTATGAGCCTCAAGGGTTCTTTGTAGCAATAGATAAAATTGGTCGGTATATTCGTAGTTTCTAGAGTATGGTCCATTATCCTTAAGACACGACCAATACGGTGTGTCAAAAATTTCTACGTATAAAAACCTTACTTTTCCATTTGGCTTCGTCTGCAAGCGATATGGCGATCCAGCTGAGCAAAAGGCCAGTTCTCCTTCCTTTATTAACTTTCGATCTGATCCTATTTGAACATATAACTCCCCCTGAAGAACCAGGTTAAAGATGTGATATGCTCTAGAACTAATTAGATAGTCTCTTTGGGGGTGATAATTGATCCTTTCTGTTATCGCTGCCTGCCTTACGCCAATCTCAAATAATGAAGCAGCAATTTCTATCGCCATAGGGTTATGATTCCCAAGGACTTCACTGTATTCCTTACGAGTGATCTTCAGTTGAGGAAGCGGAAACTTTTCAAACTCTTCGGATTGGTAAGAAGTCATTTTGACATTCGATCTCATGAGAACACACTCAATCATCCAAATATTTGACACAAATCAATATTTTTCTTAATTATAGCCCTAATAATAGAGTTATTTTTGATACAAATGAATATCTAAATCTACATTCAAGTATTGTCTTTCACCTTTGCAGCCTTAAACTATTAATAGATGGAGGTACAGCCTCTTTTCATTTTAATCTACACCTATCTATTTAAAATTTCTATGTTAGCTGATCTAAATTTAGCCGGTCCTTGGTCTGTTTCCCTTGACCCTGAAAATGAAGGTGTCAAAAATGCATGGTGGGAACAGAGCTTTCCCATGACCATTGAACTTCCCGGAAGTACCGATCAAGCTCAATTGGGTGAACTAACAGATGAAGCCTGCGAAGACAGACTTTCTAGAACCTACCGCTTTATTGGACCCGTCTGGTATCAAAGAAAAGTTGTTATCCCCAAGGAGTGGTCTAATAAACGAATGATTCTTTTTTTGGAACGAACCAAAGATAGTCAAGTTTGGGTTAACGATCAATGGGCCGGTAGTGAAGACTCCCTTTCCACTTCTCACGAGTTTGACTTGAGTGACCTTCTCACTCCTGGTGAACACACCTTGACTGTCCTGATCGATAATTCGAAACTCCCACCCGTGGGGCCGTGTCACCAAGTTGATGAACGAACACAAACCAATTGGAACGGAATTCTCGGTCGAATTGAATTACGCATGTCCGAACGTATTTATATTAGCTCACTCCAAGCCTACCCTGACCTCACTCCCGCAAATATCCCTAACCCCGAAGATGATGAACCCATCAACCTAGGGCTAAAACTAGGGCAGTGCACCATCGAAGTGGTCGCCGAAATAAAAAATGATGCAGGTTGGTCCGGCAAAGGAGGTTTTACCTTTAGCGCTGAGGTTGTAGGTCATGAAGGAGAATTCGATATCCCCTCCATAGAAAGTGGGTCTCTTCTCAAGCAAGAAGGTCAGACAGTTCACGCTAGGTTCATTCTCCCCGCTGATGTACCGCAGTGGGATGAATTTAACCCCACCCTTATAAGAATCACGATGGAATGTGAATGGATGCCAAGAACTGAATGGGTCCAAGACCGCCTCAGCATCACATGCGGACTTCGATCCTTTGAAGCTTCTCGCGGACAATTTTTAATCAATGGGCGCCGAACTTTTCTTCGAGGCAAAAATGATTGTGCTCTCTTTCCCGTCACAGGTTTTGCTCCCATGGATAAAGAGTTTTGGTTGGGTTTTCTTGGTGTCGGTCAAGATTACGGGGTCAATCACTACCGCTTTCACAGCTGGTGCCCTCCAGCAGCTGCTTTCCAAGCCGCCGATGAACTTGGCCTCTTTTTCCAAGTTGAACTCCCCAACAAATTTGGCATCACAGAACCCGATAACGCCGATTATTCACCTCCGGCAGAAGCCTATGAAACTCTCGATGAGCTAACAGGAGATCAAGGTAACCCAGCCCTGCGAACTGCTTACTTAACTAGAGAGGGAGAAAAGATTTTACGACAATTCGGTAACCACCCTTCTTTCGTCATGCTTACACTTGGCAATGAAATTGGAGGTGATGAAGCCGTGATGAAAGCTATGACCGATCATTTCCGTCATGTCGACAATCGGCACCTCTATGCTCTTGGCACCAATGCTTTTCACTGGGATATTCGTCACCGAGAGGGCAACGATTTTTGGGTGATCAAAGGTACCCGAGAAGAAACTCATATACGTGGAGCCTCATGGGATAAACCTTGTCACATCGATTTTGAACCTCCTTCGACGACCAAAGATTATACAGATTCACTCTGGGGAGTTCCCGTTCCCGTCATCTCTCACGAAATGGCTCAATACGAAGTTTACCCAGATTACAGTGAATTGAGCAAATACACTGGTGTTCTTAAAGCAAAAAACCTTGAAGTGTTTAAAGAACGTCTTGAAAAAGCAGGTATGGGAGACCAAGCTCATGATTTTCAAAGAGCTTCGGGAGCCTGCTCAGTTGTCTGTCGAAAAGAAGACGTCGAAGCTCTGCTTCGTACCCGGGGCATGGCCGGCTTTCACCTCTTGGACATACAAGATTTTAGCGGACAAGGTACTGCACTCATTGGCATCCTTGATGTTTTTATGGAGAGCAAGGGATTAATCACCCCTCAAGCTTGGAGAGAGTTCTGCTGCGAAACGGTTCCACTTTTGATTATGAAAAAATATACCTGGAGCAACTCGGAAGCTTTCAAAGCTCGTATCCAAGTTTCTCACTACGGCCCAAATGATCTCACCGATCAAGAAGTGAATTGGTCGTTAAAGAGTAACGACCAAGTTATAGAGTCTGGGTCTTTCTTTGCTGATATTCCAACAGGTGATGTTAGTGAAATCGATCTTGTTTGTTTAGCTCTCAACTCCATTACCTCTCCTGAGAAACTAACCTTTGAGATTTCTCTCACTGACACTCCCTACCGCAATCGTTACGACCTATGGGTTTACCCCACTGAACGACCTGCCACTCCTGCCCAACATTGTGCCATCCATAGAAATTGGACTCCCAAAGTTCAACAAGCTTTAGCAGCGGGAGAAGATGTTCTATTAATACCTGAACGTGGTTCAATCACTAACACCGTCGCTATGGCTTTCATGACTGGTTTCTGGTCCCCTATGTTCAGAATGAAAGGTAGAACCTACCCTGCTACGGGCGGTGAAACACCAGGTACCCAAGGAATTCTCCTCGACCCTTCTCACCCTATGTTTGAGTCTTTTCCAACTGATTTTCATACCAATTGGCAATGGTGGCAACTCGTGAAGAACTGCGACCCCATGATTCTCGATACGACAGACTCATCTTTTCGACCCACAGTCCAAGTGATTGATGGTTTCGATAGAAATCACAAACTTGGTTTAATCCTCGAAGCTAAGGTTGGAACCGGTAAGCTCGTGGTTTGCTCCATTGACTTGCCCAATCTCCTTGAACACCCTGAGGCAAAGCAACTCTTGTCATCCATCCAAGCCTACATGGCTTCAGATAAATTTTTGCCACAAGATGAACTTTCTATCGACATTCTCGATACCATTCTCTCCTAAATATTTTATATACTCTATATATCAACAATCAGATATGGAAAGCCTCCTCTGGACAAACCAACCCTTGGTTCTCAATCAAGCTGAGAATTTTAGACAAGAATCAGCCCAATGGGAACGAACCGTCTATCCCATTGGTAATGGGCGATTAGGTGCTACAGTTTTTGGCGACCCAGCCCATGAACGTATTCAATTCAACCACGATTCTTTTTGGGTCGGCAATGAAGACAACACTGGAGCCTTCCAACCCTTTGGTGACCTTCATATCGAAACCGATCATACTTCGTATCAAAATTACCGCCGAGAATTGGATATAAACAAGGCTCTTCAAAGTGTCCGTTACACCAGTGATGGAGTAAACTATAAAAGGGAGTATTTTTCAAGTTACCCAGCCAAACTCATGGCCTTCCGTTTCTCCTGCGATCAACCAGGCCAGCTCAGTGGAAAAATATCAATGGGCAATGTTCACGAAATCCCGATTTCAACTGAAGGCGACACTCTTGTCATGAAAGGTGACACTAGCCAAGGTTGGTACTGGAAAGAGGTCATTCTCAAAAACCCTCAACGCTTGATCGCCGATCGGGACTACGCTTCAGATCAAAATATCGTTCTCGATGCCGAAGCTAGAGTCAAACTCCTACCCCAAGGCGGTAAAGTCACAGCCTTTGAAGATCATTTAGTTTTTGAAAACTGTGATAGCTTGACCATTCTGTTGGCTGCTGACACCAATTTTAATGGAGATCAGAAACAAAATTGGCGTGGCCCTCACCCCCACGATAAACTTTGTTCACTGATCGACAAAGCATCATCAAAAGGTTTTGATGAACTACTCAACGAACATATAGCTGATTACCAAAGTCTTTACCACCGAATGAGTGTACAACTTGGAAAAAGTGCTCCCAATGAATTGAGCACCCCTGAGCGTGTTAAATCATATGCCGATCATTTCTCTAAAGGAAAAGTTATCGATCACGGCCTAGAATCTCTTCTATATCAATATGGTCGCTATCTCATGATCAGTAGCTCAAGGCCAGGTCACAATGCTCTACCAGCTAACCTTCAAGGCATCTGGTGCATCTCTAAGCAACCACCATGGAGGTGCGATTTCCATACAGATATCAACCTCCAAATGAATTATTGGTTTAGTTCAGTTTCTAATCTAACTGATTGTTTCGAACCTTTTGCCACATGGGTTGATTCTATTCGCGACGTTCGAAAAGAAGAAACCCGAAGAGTCCTAGGTATCGACAAAGGCTGGCTGATGCGTTCTGAAAATGGACCCTTTGGAGGCTCGACCTGGCATATCCAAAAAGGTGATTCTGCTTGGCTTTGCCAAAACCTCTGGGACCACTACTCCTTCACCCTCAATAGAGACTATCTAGAACGATACGCCTATCCTGTCATGAAAGAAATTTCAATGTTTTGGGCCGATCACCTGAAAGACCGTGGTGACGGAGTTCTTGTTGCACCGGAAGGTCGATCACCTGAACACGGGCCCGTGGGTGTGGATGGTGTAACATATGACCAAGTCTTGTGCTGGGACCTTTTCAATAACACCATTGAAGCTAGTGAAATTTTGGATCTCGACCCAAAGCTTCGTGAAGAACTTGTTGCAAAGCGTGATCGTTTGCTCACTCCAAAAATTGGAAAGTGGGGGCAACTCCAAGAGTGGATGGAAGATATCGACGATCCCAAAGATGATCATCGTCATATCAATCATCTCATTTGTGTCTATCCAGGACGTCAGGTTCATCAATCCATCGATCCAGCTTTAGCAGAAGCCGCCAAAGTCGGACTCAAGGCACGTGTTGCCAATGGCCAAGAACATCCTGGGTGGAGCCGTGTTTGGAAAGCTTGCCTTTTTGCCCGTTTATTTGAAGGTGAAGCCGCCTATCATGAACTTTCCAACACCTTAGCTACTCACGTTAATCCCAATTTATGGACGGTACATCCACCTTTCCAAATTGATTGTAACTTCGGTTTTGCTGCTGGAGTGAACGAAATGCTCGTTCAATCTCACGTAAACCTGATTGAACTTCTTCCTTCCTTACCAAAAGCTTGGTCAGAAGGTGAAGTTAAAGGACTTCGCCTTCGAGGCGGATACGAAGTCGATTTAAAATGGGCCGATGAACTCTTAACCCATGCTATCTTTAAGGCCTGTATTGATTCACCAAAACCAATTGAGGTTCAATATCAAGGCAGAAAACACCTTCTCGATCTCAGTGCTAAAAACTCTCTAACTCTAGGCCCTATAGATTTTAAAGCCTAAGTATTTTTGTTAGGCCTACCAGAAATAACGTAGGTCTAGGCTAACACCTGTGTCGAGTGGAGAGTCGATTCCTTTTAATACAGCCAAACTAGCATCTAGGCTCTTTTTAATCTGCTTGCGATAACCAAGGCCCATAGACCACTGGGGTGTATCAAAGTCAGATAGCTTCGTTTCATCCAGAGCAGAACGATCGGCATGGAATTGAAGTTCAACGGCTGAAGTCGGATTAAGTTTGTGACTCAAGCCTGCTCCAAGAAAATACCCCATCTCTTGAGATAATTCCACGCCATTGTCGAGGCGTAAAGTTCCAGGTTGAGTGATACCAAAATTTAAATGAAATCGTTGGCGTAACCATCGTTTTTCAACAATGGTATTGAACGCCCAATGCCCTGTGGTTGTACCTCCTTGAGCACGTTGATTACCCTCAGGGAACTGAAAATATCCAGCCAATAGCACATCCATGCCTTCGTCTTTGTTTGAGTCTTTTAATACTTTTCCTTTGATTCTGAGAGTGGCTCCACCCCAGAAGTTTCTCGATGCACCCAGTGGGCCAATACCAGAAACTCCGTCTTGAGTGAATAAAAAGTCACCTTCAAGATGGTATAAAGGTAAACTGATTCCCACCTCAACATCTCCAGGCAGGCCCATGGCAATGCCAAAGTTTTGTTGAAAATATTCATTATCCATATCGATTTGATATCGCGTTGATCGGCCTTCCATCTTTCCTTTGATAAAAGTGTTCGTCACCGTTAACTCAAGATGTTTAGGTTTTAATATATCCCCTCCTTCGAAAGGAACTGTCATCATGAATGGATAAACCTGAGGGTTATTGGGTAGTGGAATTGGGTCCATGATGTTCCTCATGGCTTTTTCGTAATCAGGGTATTTAACGCGATAGTCCATCCTCGCGGTCGAAGGACCATAAGCAGCTGGTTGAGATTCCCTTTCTGAAATGATATTTGGATCTAAGCTTTTCTGCTTCGGACTTGAGCTCGGTCTTACTCTCTTTTCAATCTTCCACGCTTCAGTGGTTCTAGGCAACTCCTCATACCGAGAAAGCTCTACATCCAAGGGCTTTTCCGCTGACCAGAGAAAAGGCGTCAACACAGTGACACCCAAAACCCTTTTTAAATATTTGAAGCTTTGACCTAGCATGTTTTTTTGCATCAAATGAAGATAGGTAGAATCTATCTCCTTTTCCCAGAGTTCACCCTCCAAGATTCCTTTTCATGAAAGAGAAATTATTTTAATTTTTTGGCCATTTTTCAGGGGGATATTTCCAACACTTCTATGCGGTTATCCACATCGATTCCACTGTAACCATGGATCAGCATGGGCGCTCCACTCACTTTTCCCTGAATGACCAAATTATAGGTTCCAGCTGGGACCCCTTCGAGTAGCCACTCGAAAGTCTTCATATCTAAGTGCAAACCTGGGCTTTGAGATTCAATCAAGACCTTCTCTTTTCCTCGAATGGTTCCATTCAACTGGATTCGCCACGATGCTGTAACGAATGAAGAAGCGCTAACCGAAGTTCCAAGAAGATCTGCATAACGTACCCTCAACAAAGAAGTAGCCTCTTCCTTGGAAAAAACCAACGTTCTAGCTCCAACATTAGCATAACTAGCACTGCTGATCGTTGCCATTGAGAAACCTTGAGCTTGGGCTAATAAAGAAGAGGCTCCACTTGCGTCGCCTGCCGATTCACCCTTAGGTCCTTGGGGTCCAATTGGACCAGCAACGCCTTGGTCACCTTGGGGACCACTTGGGCCGACAGGACCGGCAACTCCTTGGTCACCTTGGGCACCACTTGGGCCGACAGGACCGGCTACTCCTTGGTCACCTTGGGGGCCACTTGGGCCGGCAGGACCGGCTACTCCTTGGTCACCTTGGGGGCCACTTGGGCCGGCAGGACCAGCTACTCCTTGGTCACCTTGGGCACCACTTGGGCCGACAGGACCAGCTACTCCTTGGTCACCTTGGGCACCACTTGGGCCGACAGGACCAGCTACTCCTTGGTCACC
>Ga0233432_10001060_pt1 | contig 26717 bp, 21 predicted proteins | sample SI_122_August201_6_FD_179870 | JGI IMG/M metagenome (GOLD analysis project Ga0233432, IMG submission 179870) | Seawater microbial communities from Saanich Inlet, British Columbia, Canada - SI_122_August2016_10_MG | ecosystem: Environmental > Aquatic > Marine > Inlet | place: Canada: British... | reverse complement strand
TTCTGGTACCACCATCGCACTCACTGCGACTCCAGAGTTTGGATTTGAATTTAAGGGTTGGTCGGGCAGCGTAGACTCGGCCGAAAATCCTCTTGAAATCCTGGTGGATGCCAATCTTGAGATCCAAGCTCAATTCGGGCCTGTTACCGTTGGTGAGAACTTTGAATCGGGTGAGTTGGAATTACCCTTTGAATTTGTTGGTGCCCCATGGGAAATCACAGAAGATGAAAGTCTCAGTGGAAATGCCTCCATTAAGTCCGGTAGTATTAAGGATGGCGAAACATCAGGTCTTTCATTACGACATGCATTCACTCACGGGCGAGGCAAATTTGATGTGAAATCCAGTTCGGAAGCCGGTTGGGATACCTTGAGTTTTCACATCGACGGTCAACTGGTTTCCAGTTGGTCTGGAGAGAAAGATTGGCAGAGGTTTGAATTTGTAGTCACCGAGGGAGAACACCTGCTGGAGTGGGTTTATTCCAAAGATTTCTCCAACAGCCAGGGAATGGATGCGGTTTTCCTTGATAATATCGATCTTCCATTACTTGATGCTGATGACTCTCAAATGCCTGCCTCCGTGGCGGTAATCCCAATGAGCAACGGACAATTGGATATCGAAATTCAAGGTAACCCGAATACTTCCTATACCATCCAAACATCCAAGGGTCTCCAAACATGGGAAAAGGCCTTTCAGGCGACCACTGACTCCAGCGGTAAAATTACCATTCGTAACGCAACTGCTTCCGGACGTTCCCAAACATTTTTCCGCGCGGTCGTTGAATAAATTTTTCCGCTAACTGGAATTTACAAGGGACCGTTTCAACGGTCCCTTTTTCTTTTCTGACATGATTTTAATTGGCCTAACGGGAGGGATTGGGGCGGGAAAGTCCTTTGTGAGTGAATTATTCATTCAACAGGCACTTCCGCTCATTGATACAGATATCATCGCACGGCAGCTCCTGGAGCCGGAGCAAGCAGCCTGGGCTGCTGTGAAGGAACATTTTGGAGCCTCCTTTTTCTCGGCAGATGGATCCCTTGATCGAGGAAAACTCGCTTCACTCATATTCACTGATGGAGCTTCCATGAAATGGTTGAATCAATTGATGCATCCGATGATCAGGCAGCAATGGAGCCAAGATGTATGCCAATTGAAGGAAACGGGCCACAAGGCATGCGTGGTCGTTATTCCACTTTTGTTTGAAACGGATGCTCAATCAGCATTTGACACAGTCATATGCATGGCCTGCTCCTCCTTTACCCAAAAAATTCGACTTAAAAAGCGCGGTTGGAATCAGGAACACATAGAATCCAGGATCGCCTCACAATGGCCGATGCCTCGTAAAATGAATGCAAGTCACCATGTCATTTGGACTGATTGCGCGAAACACGCCACTCAAGACCAATGTCATTTGGTTTTGCAGCAAATCTGTAAAGCAGATAGAGATGCTTGATCGAATGTTCACCAACCGAGCCTTTAAAAATTGTTGTTTGCGACCTCGGTTTAACAGCGTAAATTAAAGTCGAGGCAAGCTACTCAAACAGATAAATAATGACCGATAAAAAACCAAATATAGAAATACCTGAATTTGATACGATTGACGTCATCCTTGAGGCCATTAAACGCGGTGAAATGGTTATTGTGGTGGACGATGAAAACAGGGAAAACGAAGGGGACCTTGTCATGGCGGGTCAGTGGGTCACCGCTGAAGCAGTGACATTCATGGCTCGACTCGGTGGCGGTCTGATATGCGTTCCTACGACTGAGTCCAGATTAAGGCAACTTGGTATTTCTGAAATGGTCCCTGACAACCGTGATTCATTTCGAACAGATTTTCAAGTGAGCGTGGATGCGGCCAAAGGAATTACCACAGGCATAAGCGGAGCTGATCGGGCGCGCACTGTTCAAGTAATGTCGGAACCTACAAGCGTTCCATCTGATTTGGCACAACCAGGACATATTTTCCCCTTGCGAGCAAAATCAGGTGGAGTCCTTCAACGTGCCGGTCACACTGAAGCTGCTGTCGATCTTGCCACCATGGCGGGTTGCCGCCCCATAGCGATGATATGTGAAATCATGAATGATGATGGAACCATGGCCCGCCTGCCTCAATTACTTACATTTGCAAAAAAACATGATTTGCGCATTTGCAGCATTGCGGGACTCATCCAACACCGCCGTCTGCGTGAGAAGCTTGTTGAGCAGCAGGAAGTAATAAAAATGCCAACCGATTTTGGTGAGTTTGAATTACATCTCTATCAATCCAAAACGGATCAACAACATCATGTGGCTTTGGTGAAAGGGGATGTTGCCAACCAGAAGAACGTACTCGTGCGCGTTCATAGTGAGTGTCTGACGGGTGATGTTTTCGGTTCCAGACGTTGTGATTGTGGACCTCAGCTTCAAGATGCTATGCGGCAGATTGATGCCGAGGGTTCTGGTGTCATTCTGTATATGCGTCAGGAGGGCAGGGGAATAGGTTTGGCACCCAAGATCAAAGCTTACAAACTTCAGGAAAGCGGCTTGGACACTGTAGAAGCCAATCTCAAGCTAGGATTTGGCATGGATTTGAGGGAATATGGCATAGGAGCCCAAATCCTGGTGGATCTCGGTTTGGAAACAATACGATTACTGACCAATAATCCCAAGAAAATCGTGGGTTTGGAGGGCTACGGCCTGAAAGTTGTTGAGCAGTTACCCATTTCTGTGGAGCCAAATCCTCATAATGAACGCTATCTTGAAACAAAAAAATCCAAAATGGGACATTTACTCTGATCATGATTTTCAGGTTTCAAATCCATGGTATTCAGATCCTTATTGTCCAACTACCCGCACTATTGTCTGGCTGCATTTTCAATCGATCAGCTTACATTGGATGGACCGGTAAAGTAAGGGCAAACGCTCACCAGCGATCTTTGGTGATTGCCTGATTAGGTAAGATACTATTCAAATGCTCAAAGAAATTAAAATTAGTGATTTTTCTCGGTGCAGTCTTCCCATTGCAGTCATTGCTTCCAAATACAATGATGCATTCGTCCAAGGGCTCCTTGACGGTGTTGAAGATACGCTGAACCGTGCCAAGATGTCTGACAAAGACGTGGTCTTGATCCGAGTGCCGGGTGCCTACGAGATACCTGTCATGGCAGGGAAAGTGGCGCGATGTCAAACCCCTCCATTTGGGGCCATCATCTGTCTTGGTGTGGTGATTGAGGGTGAGACCGAGCATGCTCGCTTGATCACAGAGGCAGTGACCTTTGAATTAGCCAAATTGCAGGCAGATCATGGTTTACCCATCGTTCATGAAGTGTTGCTAGTAAAGAGCGAAGAGCAGGCACGTGCCAGATGCCTTGATGAAAAACATAACCGTGGTCGGGAAGCTGCCCAGACAGCGTTGGAAATGGCTTTACTCGTCGAAACGTTCGATGAGAAATTTTCCCTGAAAGGCTCCGAAGAACCAAGATTTAACGACCGGACTGAACATTGAATAATGGGATCTCGCAACTAGTCCAATATGGCATGTGAGTCCTTTGTGAAAAATTTCACAATTAACTTGCGTGCCCTTTTGGCAGTGTTAAAATTCAATCAACGATAAAAAAATCCTTAACCTAATTCCGCTCATGATCAACAAAATTACTCTTTTAGCCAGCCTGGCGCTTGTATTGGGTCTTCATTCCGCAGAGGGTGGAGACATCACTGGAAAAGTGACTCTCAAAGGGGCTCCCAAAGCGGAGATAAAACTTCCACTGGATCCTCTTTGTAAAAGAACCGTTAAATCTGGAGTGACCCCTACCACCCGTTTCTATGCCACAGATGCAAGTAATGGACTGGCTGATGTATTTGTTTACCTGAAAAAGGTAGATGCCACCCCGACTCCCACCACCTCAGTCGTCCTCGATCAGAAATCATGTGAATATTCACCTTACGTGGTTGGTGCGCAAGTGGGGCAAACAATCTCCGTCAAAAACTCAGACCCAATCCTTCACAATGTTCATCCCACTCCCAAGAAGGCAGGTAAAGAATTCAATAAAGCCCAGCTTCCGAATGGTCCTGAATTGAAATTCTCATGGAACAAGCCCGAAGTATTTTTGCGTTTCAAATGCGACGTGCATCCTTGGATGTTTGCTTATGTTGCTTTGATTGAGCATTCCCACTTCGCGGTTACCAAGGAGGATGGTACCTTCACCATCAAGAACGTGCCTGCTGGTGAATACGAGATTGAGGCGGTCCATCGCAAGACTCATCCCAAGGGTGTGGGGCTGGTTTCCAAAGTCAGCGTCACCGATGCGGGCGGAAGCGTAGATTTTACGGTCGACATTACCAAGTAAAACAAATTTTAAACAAAATCCGCTGATGGCCAAGACCGTCAGCGGAATTTCTTTCCAACAACACATCACCGGCGATTCAGACATTGAGCAACACACACCCATCTTTAGGATTCAGAGGATTAGCGCTCGCAACCTGCCTCTTCACCTGGCTTTTGATAGGTGTGGGCGGAATTGTTACGAGTCAAGGGGTTGGGATGTCGGTTCCAGATTGGCCTAACACCTATGGCTACAACATGTTCTACTTCCCTTTGTCACAATGGGTTGGTGGAATATTTTGGGAGCATTCCCATCGCCTGATGGCATCTTTAGTCGGCTTGATGACTCTGATACTCACTATCTGGTCCCACGGTCGTTCAGGTCGAAGCCTGCTCCGTTATGTCATTCTTCCATTATCCATTCTCCTCACTTTTCTCGTTCTGATCAACGCTGAGAACAACACTCTCCAGCACGCGTCCATCACAGGCGGAACAGGTTTCATCGCCTTGTTCGCATCGTTTTTCTGGCCTCGAATGAAACCTGCATCCAAATTGATGCGAAAGCTCTGTTGGATCGCTTTGATAATGGTCATTGGGCAAGGTCTTTTGGGGGGATTGCGAGTTACACTCTACAAAGACGAAATAGGAATCATACACGCCACTCTAGCGCAACTTTTTCTGGTTCTCCTGGTTGCGATTGTCTTTGTCTCAAGCAAACGCTGGATTGGATGGAAAGCAGCATCCAAGGACAATCATACTGTAACCAACCGTTTCAGTTGGATGATGGCCGCCTTGTGTGTCTTCGTCGTCTGTCAGCTTATTCTGGGCGCTTTCATGAGGCATGAGCATGCAGGTTTGGCTGTGACCGGTTTTCCGCTTGCCTATGACCAATACCTCTGGCCGCCTACGCATGCTGAGTTCGTCAATCAGCTGAACGTGGACCGTATGGATCATCGAGATTTTAACCCAGTAACTGCTCTTCACGTACATGTCCACATGTTGCATCGCTCCATGGCCCTGATTTTATTCATCGCTGGAAGCCTCTTTGTGGGATGGACTCTGAAATATTTGGGTAGACAGCATCTGTTGGGTCGACTTTCTATTCTGTGGTTTTCACTTCTCTGTCTGCAGGCTTTCCTTGGGGTAGCCACTGTTTGGAGTAACAAGGCTGCAGATATCGCCACAATACATGTTCTCATAGGGGCATTGACCCTTGCGCTCGGTTCTTTTATGGTCATCGCCGCTCGAAGATCTGTCTTCTTGGCTAAAGAAGCCAGCGCGATGCGTCACCGTGAAATGCCAAGTGACTTGATACCAACACCCGAAGTTGCGGTGGCAAAAGGATGAAAGCAACCGTAGAAACCATGGAACCAGAGTCATTGACCGATAGATCGGCATGGAGTGTTTTTTCCGATCTTGTGAAGGTACGCTTGACGACTCTTGTCCTGCTGACGACCCTGGCCGGTTTTTACCTGGCTACCACTGATGGCATGCAGGTTGTGCTACTATTGCACACCATGGTGGGAACAGCGCTTCTGGCATGCGGGTCATCGGTCTTGAACCAGTATTTGGAGCGTCATCACGATTCCCTAATGCCGCGCACGGAGAGCAGGCCTCTCCCTGCAGGGCTCATGCATCCTGAAAGGGCACTTTGGTTTGGGATCCTGTTATCGGTCACTGGATGTTTCTACACATGGTTTCTCGTCAATCTGCTCACTTGCATTCTGGGAACACTCACTCTGGCGCTTTATATTTTTGTTTACACGCCCCTCAAGCGTTTGACTTCCTTCAACACTGTTGTCGGAGCTATTCCCGGTGCATTGCCTCCTTTAATGGGGTGGACTGCCGTGCGCGGTTCTCTTGATGCTGGCGGTTGGTCTCTGTTCCTGATACTTTTTTTATGGCAGCTGCCTCATTTTCTTGCCATTGCATGGATGTATAAAGAAGAATATGGAGCAGCAGGTTATGTCATGTTGCCCAATGTTGACCCAAGTGGCAAGAAGACGGCAAGGCATGCGCTTCTGTACACTATTTTCCTGCTGCCATGCAGCTTGCTCCCAGTGCATTTCAACGTGGCTGGAAGCCTGTATGCCGTGGGTGCTAGTGTGTTGGGCGCGGGGTTTATCTGGCAGGCAATTAAATTTTCATCCGCTCTAGATCGAACTAGGGCTCGACATTTGTTTTTTTATTCGATTATTTACCTGCCTCTGCTTTTGTTGTTGATGACTTTTGATAAGGCGTTTTGACTCATCTGTCGTGTGCATTTAGAGAATTGAATTACCAGCAGAGCCTGAGGGCAATAAGAATTTTTACAACATAACAAGACTGAATTAGATATATGGAATCGACTGAAGCAAAAGAACTCCATGACACACATCATGATGCTGACGGCCATGGAGCTGATCACCATCATGATCCGGGTTTTTGGCGAAAATACATCTTTTCTACCGATCACAAAATCATAGGTATCCAGTATGGTATTACTTCTTTGCTCTTCATGCTGTTTGGTTTCTTCCTGATCGCAACCATGCGTTGGTCCATGGCCTATCCTGGCCAGCCCATGCCTGTGGTAGGCTCGCTTCTGCACATCATCATGGGGGACATGACTTCCGCGGTATTCGATCCTGAGACCAAAGAATTGATCGGTTACGCGATCTCCAATGATCTCTATAATGCATTCGGCGCGATGCATGGAACGATCATGGTGTTTCTGGCAGTGGTGCCGCTGGCATTCGCCGCTTTCGGTAATTATGTGGTTCCTTTGCAGATTGGTGCGGTCGACATGGCCTTTCCTCGGCTTAACATGGCCAGTTATCACCTTTTTCTTCTGGGGGGGCTTATCATGCTTGCGAGCTTCTTCATACCTGGAGGACCGGCTCAGGCAGGTTGGACTTCCTATTCGCCTCTTGCGACATCCATACAAACCGATGGCCAACTTTACTGGTTGATTGCCATGGTCATCATCATTACATCCTCACTACTTGGGGCTGTAAATTTCATTGCTACCATCATACAGTTGCGTGCTCCCGGAATGACATGGATGCGTATGCCTTTCTTCTGCTGGGCTCAGTTCGTGACAGCATTTCTCTTGCTGCTTGCCTTTCCTCCACTGGAAGTCGGGGCTTTGTTGCAATTGATGGATAAAGTCGCCGGGACAAGTTTTTATCTGCCGACCGGCCTTGCCATTTCCACTATGAAGGACATCAGTGGAGGAGGTAGCCCCTTGCTCTACCAGCATTTGTTCTGGTTTTTAGGACACCCTGAAGTCTATGTGCTTATTCTTCCTGCCATGGGCGTGGTGTCAGAGATCATTGCCAACAATACAAGGAAACCTCTTTGGGGTTACAAATCCTTGGTTTACTCCACTCTCGTATTGGGCTTTCTCTCCTTCATTGTCTGGGCTCATCACATGTATTTGACTGGGATGGGAACCAAGATATCGACTTTCTTCCAGACGACAACAATGATCATTTCGATTCCCTCCGTGATCATTCTAACCTGTTTGTTTATCTCCTTGTGGGGAGGATCGATTCGATTCAACACACCTATGTTGTTTGCCCTCGCCTTCCTTCCCATGTTCGGTATAGGTGGACTGACTGGATTGCCCTTAGGCTTCAATTACAGCGATATTCTTCTTCACGACACTTATTACGTCATTGGTCACTTCCATTATGTGGTGGCTCCCGGGACAATATTCGGCTTGATAGCAGGAATCTATTTCTGGTATCCGAAGATGACAGGAAGGTATATGAACGAATTCTGGGGGAAAGTGCATTTCTGGGGTTCCTTTATTTTCATGAACCTCACCTTCCAACCGATGTTTGCTCAAGGTATGGCTGGTATGCTGCGTCGAATGGCTGACGGAGGAGTTGGATATTCAATTGCCAACAATCCGGATGCTGTGGGTGGACTTGCCGATCAATTTGTGAAGCTCAATGCCAATATCACACTGGCCGCGTATGCTCTAGGCCTGGCACAAATCCCTTTCATCATTAATCTGTTCTACAGCATTTCCAAGGGTAAGAAGGTTGAATCCGACAACCCCTGGCACAGCACCACTTTGGAATGGCAAACTCCTACGCCTCCACCTCACGGTAATTTTACCACACCTCCAACGGTCACTGGTGGTCCTTACGAGTATAGTGTACCGGGGTCCTCCCAAGATTACATTCCTCAAAACCAGAAAGCTTAATCGTTAATCTAAAAGTCAAATTTCATGGAAGTTCCATATACAGTTGAAAACAGGCCTGACACAGGTCTTTACAATGCCAAGGTGGGGATCTGGTTGTTTCTCGCATCTGAAGTCATGCTTTTTGGTGCCTTATTTTCCTCCTACATCCTTTTGAGAGTCGGTGCTCTCGAGGGGCACTGGCCCACCGAATTGCTGAACGTGCCCATCGGTACCGTGAACACCATGGTATTGATTCTTTCCAGCGTAACTGTGGTCATGGCCTGGGCTTCTTTGAAACTGAATGATTTCAAGAAGTTCAAGATGTATCAGCTGGCTACGGTGATCTGTGCTTGCATGTTCGTTCTCATCAAATCATACGAGTATCGAGATAAACTCACGCACCATGATGTCGTTCTTGCTGATGGTATGCGTGTGGACGGCCATCTTGTTGAAGAGACCGACGAGTATATTATCCTGAGCCATCCGGTGTCTTACCCAGCAGTGAAAGGAATTGGCTATCGTCCGACAGCAATCAAGGAAGCCGAGCACGGCGATGACCATCATCATGCCGAGGATCGAAAGATCATGCTTGCAGATATCGTCAAGCGCACGACCTGGGGGCCTTGGGCGAACACTTACTTTGCGATCTATTTCACACTAACCGGACTGCACGCCTTGCATGTGATTGCAGGTGCCTTGGTTATTGCCTATTATTGGGGGCCCGGAAGCAAAATGTGGAAAACGAATCCAGAGCAGTTCACAAATCGTATTGAAGTCTCAGGACTCTTCTGGCATTTCGTAGATTTAGTTTGGATCTTCCTATTTCCAATTTTGTATTTGTTATAACCTTCAAAGTAAAGTTTTTGAATCATGAGCGGACACGGTCCAGAAGAAATTAAGAAGACAATCAGAACCTACTTGAAGGTTCTGGGAGTATTGGTCGTCGGCACTATCGCTACTGTAGGCGCCAGCTACCTTCATTTCGATAGCATGGCAATGACTGTAGGTCTGGCTCTGCTGATTGCGTCGGTGAAAGCTGGTTTTGTAGCTCTTTACTTCATGCATCTCATTGACGAGCAAAAGATCATTTACAAGTTGCTGGGTCTGACAACCTTCTTTTTCCTTGGGTTAATGGTACTCATCATCTGGGCATCTGGAGACAAGCCCATGAATACAGTCATGCCCTGATCCGAAAGAAAATAAACTCTCTATGTCACTGAAAGCATTCCACCTTATTTTTGTTACTGCAACGACGTTGTTCAGTCTCTTCTTCGGACTGTGGAGTCTGAACCAATACCGCAACATTGATCCAAGCGCCCTTAATTTGACATTCGTTTTTCTAGCCTTTGTCATGTTGATTGCATTGCCAATTTACGGTTACTACTTCCTTAAAAAACTGAAAGACGTGAGTTTTTTGTGATGATGATTCATTTGAAGAAAATTGTTCCTGCGATACTTATTACGCTCGCCAGCTCCGAAAAAGCTCAAGCCTGCGCCACCTGCTTTGGTCAAAGTGATTCCAAATTGGCAGATGGCATGAGCTGGGGAATTCTGACGCTCATCGTTGTTGCCTATTCGGTCCTTTTTGGAATCGGGGCATTTTTTGCTTATCTCGTCTACCGGGGCAATCGTATGGCTTCCCAGATGGAGATGACGGCTGATGCGGAATCCAATACGAATCCATAAACATCTTTCAATTACAACAAACTCAAGCTCGTTATGTTTCAAGAACTGTTAAGTATGCCCGTTGTTGCTTCCGAACATGGTCAGGATGTAGACAACTTCATTATCTACATTCACTGGTTGATGCTGGCTCTGTTCATAGGATGGACCTCTTACTATCTTTATGCCCTGTTTCGTTTTCGAGAATCAAAAAACAAGAAAGCTGATTATGTAGGCTCGCGCACCCAATTTACCAGTTGGTTGGAATTTGCCGTTGCGGGTGTGGAAGCTGTTCTTCTGTTGGGGTTTGCCATTCCTCTTTGGGCCAAGGTGGTTGAGTCCCTGCCTCCTGCTGATCAATCTACAGAAGTACGCGTGATGGCCCAGCAATTCGGTTGGAACTTCATGCATCCTGGTGCGGATGGAACATTTGGCAAGCAACAGTTTGAATTGGTTTCCGAAGATAACAAATTTGGGCGTGACCTTGAGGATCCATTTGGCAAGGACGACATTTTCACCCTCAACGAAATCCACATTCCGGTAGACAAGCCTGTCATTTTTCATATTTCTTCACTTGATGTGATTCACTCATTCAAGATCATCGCTCTAAGGATTTGTCAGGATGCTGTTCCTGGAATGAGCATACCTTCGTGGTGCATACCCAATAAGACAGGACGCTATCAGATCAATTGCGCTCAGCTTTGTGGTAACGGCCATTCCGCCATGACATCGGGATTCCTTTCCATCGATTCCACTGAAGATTATGACAGCTGGTTAGTTCAGAACACTCCAGCTGACGGTGAAGGTGGCGGAATGAGCTTTGAGTGATCGGTTGAACGTATATTTCAGTCTCTATTTGAAGTATCAGGCGATCCTCGCATTCGCGTTTAGTTACAAATGGATCTAGAAGAGCAGCGACGTAAAAATGCCTATCGCAGGCTGGCAGGATCAGGAGCTGTTTTAATAGTCCTTTTCATTGCCTACATTATCTTAATTCGTAGTCTGGACACTGCTCCTGCGGCCCAGACCAGTCCTCAGGAAATTGATTCGCGGCTCCCTGTCCTTCACACTTTGGGATCGCTCAGTCTGACTAATCAACTTGGCGAGCCTGTGGGGTTGGAAACTTTTCGTGGCAAACCATGGTTTGCCAATATTATTTTTACACGCTGCCCTGGTCCTTGTGCTCGCATGACGCGTCAATTGAGCTTCCTTCAGACAAAACTTCCGGAGGGATCAAAGGCGCAGTTGGTCTCCATCAGTACTGACCCTGAATTTGATACCGTCCAGGTGCTTCAAAAATATGCTCGAAAATTTGAAGCAAACACCGAATCATGGAGTTTCCTGACAGGCACCAAAGAGGAAATTTTTCGTGTATCCAGCGATGAATTATTGTTGGTTTTGATCGAAAAAGAAGAGGAACAGCGGGAATCTGAGAATGATATTTTTCTGCACAGCACGCTCACTGTTCTGGTCGATGGCGTGGGGCAAATTCGAGGTTCCTATGAAATCCTCGAAGAAGGTGCTCTCGAAGACGCACTCAACGACTTACAGCGACTGGAATCTGGTATAAATTAGTCATCATCATGCAGCTTCAAGACCTTCCATTAATCAACGCAATCCTAAATTCATGCAGCGCCATACTGCTTGCTTTTGGCTTTGCTGCTATCAAAAAAGACAACAAGGAGCTTCATAAAAAATGCATGGTTGGAGCGCTTGTTACCTCTTCCCTTTTCCTTACATGTTATGTTACATATCATGTTGGCATGCAGCGTGTTTATGGGGCTGCACATACCAAGTTCATGGACCCATCATGGTTCAGGCCTTACTATTTAACGCTTCTTGTGTCTCACCTTATCCTCGCCATTGCCATTGTTCCGATGGTGATCCTCACTGTGCTGCATGCTATCAAGCAAAGGTGGGAAAAGCACCGAAGGATTGCGAAATGGACATGGCCTTGTTGGATGTATGTATCAGTCACCGGCGTTCTGATTTACCTTTTGCTTTATCAGATCTTTCCTCAAACGCCGCCGCCCCTGCCTTGATTGGATTCAAAGTCCGGAGGGTAACCACTGCCCATCAAGGTCGCATGGGAAAAAGGCTTGATGCGATCAAAGTCAACAGCAGACCGGCAATGGAAATGACGGCAAGACTAGCGGACCATGTCTTGAGCGTTTCTCTTTCAGTCATCCCGCTCAATTTGCACACCACCCAGAAGCCGGAATCATTCATCCACGAAACCATGCCTGACCCGCACCCTATGGCCAGAAAGACGTAAACTGGGTGATAGGCAAGGGTGCTGCCATCACCGATGACGGATGCCATCATTCCGGTCGTCGTAATCATCGACACCGTGCCTGACCCCTGTGCTGTTTTCATGAGGGCAGCCATCATCCATCCAAGGAGAATATGGCTCAATCCCAAGGTGGTGGATAAGCCGGCAATGGCGCCACCAATGCCCGCCAATTTGATCATTGCTCCAAACGCTCCACCTGCGGCGGTGATCAGGATAATGACGCCCGCTGTTTCAAGTGCGTGATTCAATTTTGAACTCATCACTTCCTTACTCAGGGAGGTCTGTCTTATCAGAACAATGACGGCAGCCGCAGTTGCCAATGTCATCGCCATGAGTTTGTTTCCCAGCACCATGAATACACCCGAAAAAGCACCCAAATATGTTGCGAGTTCAAAAGCTTCCACAATGGAGGCCGAGCCAATAAGAACGACAGGAAGAGCGACGGGCAAGAGGCTCCCAAACAATGAAGGCAGTTCAGCCTCCTGAGCGTTCATCAAGCTGCCCGTGCTTTCGCTTGCCTGAGAAATCCCATTGTGGGGTGAGATATGCAATCCATGATTGATCCGCTCTGCTGCGATCATTGAGATGGCGGCAACAGGAACCCCGATCAGGATTCCCCAAAGCATTCCGGTCCCCAAGTGTATGTTTAAATTGACGGCCATGAATAGTGGCCCAGGAGTTGGCGGAACCAACGTGTGGGTGATCACTGCGCCACTGCAAATGGCCATGATATAAAGCGCATAATTTTTTCCGGTCTTCAAACTCAATCCTCTCGCAAGGGGGATCAACAGGAAAAAAACCGTGTCAAAGAAGACTGGAATGCCGAGGATGAAACCGCAAATCAAAAGAGCCCATGCTGCTCTCGCTTCACCGAGCATGCTTACCATGACTCTTACGACTTTTTCGGCAGCACCGCTTTCCATCATGCAAATGCCAATGATGGATGCCAGTGCAATGACCCATGCGATCTTACCCGCCGTCGACCCCATTTCCAGCATGGGTTGTTCCAGGGCGTTGATCCATGCCTGGGTAACTTGTCCTTTGCCAGTGCCAAAAAGATTGAGGATCCCAACTACCATCGCTGCCAGCATCAGGGAAAGGAAGGCGTGGATTTTCAACCACGTGATCGACATGATCACCGTTATCATTCCAGCCGCCAGGCAGACAAACGGCCAAGCAGTCCAATCCGTGTTACTGGAAATCTGGGCAAGATTCAGGATCATGAGTGTCGGTTTCGGAATGAAAATGACACTACCTGAAGCTCACCCGATATCCAAGCCCAATTCAGATCATGCGCTCTTCAACTGCTTCTGAATGAACGATCGTTGCTGTCTGAATCGACTGACACTCGAAAATTTATTTTTCGGACAAGTTACTCATGAATGCTTCCATTCCCGCGCAAGAACACACAGGGTTTCTGTCTCCGTAAACATTGTCGATGCGTCCGACGCGTGGCCAAAACTTGTGTTCCTGCTGGCTCTCCAGTGGGAACCCTGCATCCATCCGGGAGTAAGGGTGGCTCCAATGTTCGACCGCCACCGAATCTGCTGTGTGTGGCGCGTTTTTCAGTAGGTTGTCTTTTGAATCGATGGAACCTTCTTCAATCGCTTTTATCTCAGCGTGGATTTGAATCATGGCTTCACAAAATCGATCTATTTCTGCCATGCATTCACTTTCAGTAGGTTCAATCATCATGGTCCCCGCCACAGGCCAGGATACGGTTGGTGCATGAAATCCATAATCCATCAACCGTTTGGCGACGTCTTCGACAGTGACTTTCTTGAATTGCCTCAAATCGATAATGCATTCGTGAGCTACCATCTTGTTTTTTCCTCTGTAAAGCACAGGGAAAAACGGATCGAGGCGATTCGCAATGTAGTTGGCGTTCAGGATGGCGACTTGAGTTGCTTTGCGCAGTCCCTGCGCTCCCATTGCTCGTATGTAAACCCACGAGATGGTGACAATGCTTGCACTGCCCCATGGTGCTGCGGCAACAGGCCCCACTCTGTCTTCTCCCGGCAGTGGAATCACCGAATGCCCCGGTAAGAACGGGGTCAAGTGAGATGCAACGGCAATAGGGCCAACTCCCGGACCACCTCCTCCATGAGGGATGCAAAAGGTTTTGTGGAGATTCAAATGACAGACATCAGCTCCATAGTCACCAGGTCTGCAGACTCCCACTTGAGCATTCATATTGGCACCGTCAAGATACACCTGCCCTCCGTGTTGGTGGATCAAATCGCAGATGGCTCGAATACCTTCTTCGAAAACACCATGGGTCGAAGGGTAGGTAATCATGAGCGCAGCGAGTGCGTCAGCGTGTTGCTCCGCCTTGGCTTTTAAATCTTCGAAATCTATATTTCCCTGATCATCGCATCGCACCCCGACAACGTCCATGCCTGCCATCACTGCACTTGCTGGATTGGTGCCGTGGGCCGATTGAGGAATGATGCAAATCCGCCGTTGGTTTTCCCCTCGGCTTTCCAAGTATTGACGGATGACCAGGAGTCCCGCGTATTCTCCCTGGGCGCCCGCATTAGGTTGAAGGCTGACACTGTGAAATCCGGTGATGTCTGACAGCCACTGCTCAAGGTCACTGAAAATCTGTTGATATCCCCGAGCTTGCTCCAATGGAACAAAGGGGTGGATTGCAGCAATTTCAGGCCAGCTGATGGCAAGCATTTCAATGGTGGCATTCAGCTTCATTGTGCAGGAGCCGAGCGGGATCATGGAGGTGGTCAATGACAGATCCCTTGACTCCAGACGCCGCAGATACCTGAGCATCTCAGTTTCTGAATGGTATTTGTGGAAAACCTCGTGTGTTAAATAGGGAGTTGTTCGGATCAAATCATCTGGAATCGAAAAGCCCTCTTTGGCACTCTTCACACGTTCACTACCAAACAAATTGCACAGCTCTTCCACATCTTTCTCAGTCGCCGTTTCATCAAGTGAAATGCCGATTGTCTGTCGATCAATTTTTCGGAGGTTGATTCCCAGAGCCCTGGCTTTTTCCAGTAAAGAATCCGCATTGCCCGAGCTGAGCTCGACACGCAGTGTGTCGAAAAAATCAGCATGCACGATGCGTTGTCCATTGGCATCCAGGCCGGCTGCCAGAGTGGACGTTAATTGGTGCACATAGGTGGCGATTTTCTTTAACTGCGCTGGGCCGTGATAGATCGCATACATTGCCGACATATTTGCCAGCAAAGCCTGCGCTGTGCAGATGTTACTGGTGGCTTTCTCACGACGTATATGTTGTTCGCGGGTCTGAAGTGCGAGGCGATAAGCTACTTTTCCACGAGAGTCTCTTGACACGCCCACGATGCGTCCGGGTATTTTACGCTTGAACGCATTGCGCGTGGCAAAAAAGGCTGCATGAGGTCCCCCGTATCCCATGGGAACTCCAAATCGCTGCGAGGAGCCGATGACAATATCGGCTTTCATTTCGCCTGGAGACTTAAGCAGGGTCATGGCGAGCAGGTCTGTCGCCACGATAGCCAGGGCATCGGCATTGTGTGTTTCCTGAATCAGAGATTCCGGTGAAAGGATGTTCCCGTCTGTGCCTGGATACTGCATCAGCACCGCGAACGTTTTTGAGCAGGGTTTCAGTTGCCGTGCCTCTTCGACCCTGACATTGATACCCAACGGAAGCGCGCGGGTTCGAAGCACAGATATTGTTTGAGGATGGCAATCCGCAGACACCTTGATGATGTGACGCTCATCGGATCCTTTTGCCCCATAACTCAATGCCATGGCTTCAGCTGCGGCAGTACCCTCATCGAGCAGGGACGCATTGGCAATATCCATGCCCGCCAGATCGCACACCATCGTCTGGAAGTAAAAAAGGCATTCCAGGCGGCCCTGTGCTATTTCTGCCTGGTAGGGAGTGTATTGAGTATACCACCCTGGGTTTTCAAGCAATTTACGTTGGATTACCGGAGGCACGATGCAGTTGTGATACCCCATACCGATGTAGGAACGGAAAACTTTATTACGTTCAGCCACCTGCCTGAGAGAATGGATGACTTCGTGCTCATGCAGCGGGGCTGGAAGCTTGAGGTTATTCTCCAGACGTATATCGGCAGGAACGGTTGCCTCCGTCATTGCCGTCAAATCTCCTTGGCCGATGTATTTCAGCATGGATTCGATATCTGAATCCGATGGACCAATATGACGTTCCGAAAATAAGTCAGGATGTTTTAACATAGAATGCATTCAATATGGCTTTGGAGTCGGGGTAATTGCCTGATTGAGATACAGCTGATGCTCAGGCTTGGATCCTCTTCAACCTAAATTTAGTGTATCGTAAGCAGCTTTGGTTTCAAGTTAGTTTCTGACGTATCATGATAAGTCGATATGAAAAGTTATGGCGTTCTGTTTTTTGATCTTTTGCAATCCCTTCGTTTTTGTGAGACTAGGTGCTTCCAAGCAACCGGGCTTGGACGGAATTCAGAGTTTATGAAAAAAAAGACAAGTTCCAGCAAACCTAAAGCTGCAAAGCTCAAGCAGGATTTAAATCGCAAATATTCGGCCATGATCGTCGACGGTCCGGAGCGGGCCGCAAGTCGCGCCATGCTGCATGCGGTTGGTTTTGAGCGCAAAGATTTTAAGAAATCTCAGATCGGTGTTGCTTCGACGTGGGGAATGGTCACCCCTTGCAATATGCACATCAACAAACTGTCCGACCATGTGACTCAAGGGGTTGATTCGAATGGTGGTAAAGGGGTTGTCTTCAACACGATCACTATTTCCGATGGTATTTCCATGGGCACCGAGGGCATGAAGTATTCACTTGTCTCTCGAGAAGTGATTGCCGACTCGATTGAAACGGTTGTGGGTTGTGAGGGCTTTGACGGGGTAGTTGCCGTTGGTGGTTGCGACAAGAACATGCCGGGTTGCCTGATGGGATTGGCCAGATTGAATCGCCCCAGTGTTTTCGTCTATGGGGGTACAATTTTACCCGGTTGTTTTCAAAAGAAAGATGTGGACATTATTTCCGTTTTCGAGGCGGTTGGTAAGCATGCTAACAATCAGATGACGGATCGACAACTGGCCAACCTGGAAGCGTGTGCGATTCCCGGGGCTGGTTCTTGCGGTGGGATGTATACGGCCAATACGATGGCATCCGGTATCGAGGCATTGGGGATGTCTCTTCCAAACAGCTCGGCGCAAGCAGCGGTATCTGCTGAAAAACGGTCGGATTGCGAACAGGCAGGCCAAGCGGTGATGAAGCTTCTCAAGCTAGGGATTCGTCCTCGTGACATCATGACAAAGAAGGCGTTTGAAAATGCCATCACCGTCATCACTGCACTGGGTGGTTCAACCAACGCCGTGCTTCATTTGCTAGGTATGGCCCATTCTGCAGGGGTGAAGTTGAGCATCGACGATTTCACGCGCATAGGTAAGAAAGTACCCGTTTTGGCGGATCTCAAACCCAGCGGAAAATACGTCATGGCGGAACTTGTCAGGATCGGTGGATTGACCCCGCTTATGAAAATACTTCTCGATAAAGGGCTTCTTCATGGTGATTGCCTTACCGTGACGGGAAAAACTGTTGCAGAAAATTTGGCTGATGTGAAACCATACCCCAAAGGCCAGGACGTTATTCGCGGTTTTGATAATCCAGTCAAGAAAGACGGTCACCTCGTCATCCTTTATGGAAACTTGGCAGAAACCGGTGCGGTAGCCAAGATTAGCGGTAAAGAAGGGCTGCGATTTGAGGGTAAAGCCAAAGTTTATGACTCTGAGGAGAAAGCCTTGCAGGCTATTCTAAACGATAAAATCAAGAAAGGTGATGTGATCGTCATTCGTTACGAGGGACCGAAAGGTGGCCCAGGTATGCGAGAAATGTTATCTCCTACCTCTGCGATCATGGGCAAAGGACTTGGAAAAGAAGTTGCTCTCATCACGGATGGACGTTTTTCGGGGGGAAGTCACGGTTTTGTCGTGGGGCATGTGACTCCAGAGGCAGCTGAGGGAGGATTGTTAGGATTGGTGAAGAGTGGAGATAAAATTGTCATCGATGCTGAAAATCGAACACTCGATCTCAAAGTGCCAAAGACCGAAATCAACAAACGACGAAAAAAATGGAAAGCACCCAAGCCTCAATACAAGCGTGGAGTGCTGGCCAAATATGCAAAACTTGTCAACTCTGCTCACTTGGGAGCTGTCACCGATGCTTAATCATACCGTGATAAAATTGATTTGACACAGCTGGAGGTTCTTTCGAATCTCCAGCTTTCTTGCACTTTCCTTGCTACCCTACTCTACCATGCTCCAATCATACCACCGACAAGTCTGGCAGCTTCTGGCCTGCTCATGTTTGCTGGCCCTTTTTGCCGGTTGCTCCGTCAAGAAGATGGCGATTCGACAGGTCGGCAATGCCTTTGCCGGCACCGGGACAAGTTTTGCCTCCGATAATGATCCTGAACTCATCCGTGAGGCCCTGCCTTTTTCACTCAAACTCATGGACAGTTTGTTGGCTGAAATTCCGGATCATCAACCGCTGTTGCTGGCAACCTCCAGTGCATATGCTCAGTATGCCTATGCTTTTCTGCAAATGGATGCGGACCGGTTGGAGGACTTGGATTTCAGGCAGTCTCAGGCTTTGCGCAAAAGGGCTGCGAACTTATTTGTCCGAGCACGTGACTATGGTTTACAAGGCCTCGAAGTCGATCATTCAGGATTCGCTGTTTTATTACGTGCAGATCCCAAAAGTGCGGTTTTGAACCTCAGGAAAGAACAGGTTCCCTTGATGTATTGGACGGCAGCCGCTTGGGCTGGGGCTGTCAACCTTTCCAAAGAAAATCCGTATCTAATTGCCGAGATACCTCAACTTGAGGCACTCATGGATCAGGCCTTGGTTTTAGATCCTGTCTGGAATGATGGAGCCATTCACAGTTTCATGATCACCTATGCCATGGCGCGTCAGGGTATGAACAGTGATCCGGTGGAAGAGTCGAAGAAACATTTTGAGAAGGCTCTAGAGTGTTCGAGAGGGCAGCAAGTGGCTCCTTATGTGTCTTATGCTGAATCAGTTGCTGTTCAAGAGCAGGATATGGAATTGTTTGAATCTCTGTTGAGTCAGGCTTTGAGCATTGATACAGATGAATATTTGCAGTACCGATTGGTCAATATAATCATGCAGAAACGTGCTCGATGGCTTCTGGAAAGAAAGGATGATTTGATCCTGCCTCCGCTTGATGCCATCGATTAGAAATCTCGATGTGTTCGAGGTGTATACTCAGTAAAATTTTTTAGTTACAACCCATATGAATGATTCTACATTAAAATGCATGAAGTCAGCGATGCGAGCGGGAATCTTTTTCTTTGCTCTGGCTGCATTTAGCTGGTGCTTAAACATGGATGCCGCAACGCGTCTTCGGTTAGGCACTTTGGTGCCGAAGGGGTCTTCCTACTACTACCACCTCAAACAAATGGAGAGTGCCTGGAAAGCAGCTCCTGGGGGTGGCGCTTCACTGGCAATTTATCCTGATGGCCGCCTGGGGGGAGAGGCCGAAATGGTGCGGCGCATGCGGTCAGGGCAATTGCAGGTAGGATTACTTACCGTGGTTGGTCTTTCTGAAATTGAGCCCAAGGTGACCGGTCTGCAAGACATTCCCATGATGTTTCATTCGCTCGATGAAGTGGAATATGTCGCAAAGGAGTTAGGTCAAGATCTTTCGGATCTAATGGCTGCTAAAGGTTTCATCGTTCTGAGCTGGTCACATGCAGGCTGGATACACTTTTTTGCTAAGGAACCTATCCGAACCATTGATGATGTTCGAAACACCAAAATTTTTTCATGGGCAGGCAACCCTGGCACGGTGAAGGTCCTTCAAAAAAATGGTTTTCACCCTGTGCCGCTTGAGACAAAAGACATTGTTCCCGGACTTCAAACGGGCATGATCACTTCTGTCACCATGCCACCCTTGGCGGCCAATTTCAGTCAGATAGATACTCGTGCTCCTTACATGCTCAAAATTAACTGGGGGGCTCTGGCTGGTGGTTTGGTGATCACTAAAAAAGCTTGGGATAAACTTTCACCCGCACAACAATCGCACATGAAGGAAGCTGCTGAGAAGGCAGGGAAAGGGATCCAGCTTGATGGTCGTACGGAGGCAAGGGAGTCCATTGAAGCCATGAAAAAGCGAGGTTTGAAGGTGATTGAACCAACCCCCGCAGAATTGGAAGAATGGCGCAAGGAAACAGAAAAAGCATATCCTGACATCAAGAAGCTCCTAGTCGATGAGTCCATGTTTGATAAGGTGAAGTCATTATTGGAGCGTTACCGCAAACAGTAGTCCGATTTTGAATCTACATAAATCACTGAATCATATGATCCAACTCCTACATCTATTGCGCGTAAACGGTCGAGCCAGTTTTACAAAAGATATTCCTGATGGCAGGTAGTGTTCCGCAAAACTCTGAATCCGCTTCCTTTGAATCGCCAGTGCGCCCGGCCTGGGTTCGGTGGCTTTGCGGTATTGAAAACAGCATCCTTATTGTCTGTCTCTTCGCCTTGATTTTCCTGCCTTTGCTCGAACGAGTCATGCGCGGTTTTTTCAATACCGGCATCGAAGGCGAAGCTGAATTTGTACTCCACTTTTCTCTGGTGATCGGGATGGTTGGTGGCGCTATCGCAGCGCGTGAAAAACGGTTGCTTGGAATCTCTACGATTGCACACTTCCTCAAGGGGCCATGGAAAATAGCTGCGGATGTTTTTGCAAATTCGTGGGCAGCGGTTGTGACAGGCGTGCTGGGATATGCCGGATATCTATTTTTGCTGGATGAGCGAGGTGCTGGAAATGAAATTGCCTACGGGGTTGCACGTTGGTGGATTCAGTCAATGTTGCCGATCGGTTTTGGTTTAATAGCGATTCGGTTAGTATGGAACAGCGGGCCACAATGGTGGGTGAGGCTTCTCTCATCTACGGTGGTTTTGTTGGCTAGCTGGATTCTTTGGGAAGGGTGGATACCTGTCGATCGAATATTGCTTCCAGGAGTGATTATGCTGATCACAGCCATGTTACTGGGAGCTCCTATTTTTTCAGTCCTGGGCGGGGCGACCTTGTTATACCTGTGGCGGGAGGATTTTCCCATAGCTGGAGTGGCTACCAGTCATTACTCCATGTCCACAGAAGCACTCATACCAACGATCCCCCTGTTCACACTTGCTGGTTACTTCATGGCTGAAAGCAAAGCATCTCAACGTTTGGTTCGGGTGTTTCAGTCCTTCGTCGGGCAATTCAGAGCAGGGCCGGCCATTGTTACCATTTTTGTCTGTGCATTTTTTACGGCCTTCACCGGAGGCTCCGGTGTGACCATTCTGGCTTTGGGGCCACTTTTAATGCCCGTGCTGACCTCTGCAAAGTATGGTGACAAACCTTCACTTGGACTTATCACAGGTGCGGGTGCTCTAGGAATTCTTTTTCCTCCTTCCTTGCCCATCATCCTTTATTTCATTGTCGCTAATGCTAATGTCCAAACGGGGATAAGCCTTGAACATATGTTTCTGGGTGGATTGATTCCCGGCATCCTAATGGTCGGCATGATGACGCTCTACAGTCGCAGACTCATTTCGAAAGAAGCCGTTGCTGGAAAAAAGTTCGATTGGGTGGAATCAAGGTGTGCGGTTTGGGAAGCAAAATGGGAATTGATGATTCCTGTGGTGGCTATCACTGCCTTGTTCAGCGGTGTTTTCAGCACTCCTGTTGCAGCTGCAGCATTGACCGCTCTCTATGCCTTGTTTGTTGAGCTTGTTATCCATCGAGAATTACGTCCTTTCAAGGATCTCCCCCGCGTTATGACAGAGTGCGGACTGCTGGTTGGTGGTGTCCTACTTATTCTTGGAGTTGCCATGAGTTTCACCAAGGACTTTCTAGTATTTGCCATGATACCAGATCTGGCCATTGAATGGGGAACTGCCAATATTGAATCCAAGTATGTTTTTTTGCTTGCGTTAAATTGCTTTCTGCTGCTCGTGGGCTGCCTGATGGATATATACTCAGCCATTGTGGTAGTCGTTCCATTACTGCTCCCCCTGGGGGCGGCATTTGGTATTGATCCTATCCATCTTGGCATCATCTTTCTGGCAAACCTTGAGCTGGGTTATCTCACTCCGCCTGTTGGTTTAAATTTGTTCTTGTCAGCTTACCGCTTCAAGCGACCTGTGATGGAGGTTGCCAAGGCATCCCTACCGATGCTTATCGTATTGGCAATCAGTGTCCTTTTAATTACCTATATCCCTTTTCTTACGACCTTTTTACCGAATTTGATCCTTGGTCGTTCCGGTCCGTGATCTACCCCTTCTCAGGCTATCGCATTGACCCCGTCACTCATTGAGATGGCATTCATAAGATATTTTTCTCAAGACCATGTCTGATTCTCTGGCAATGCAGGCGATCTTGTTTGCATAGCTTGAGAAACGTTCATGATGACTTCGGTTTGGGCTCCAGATTCTTTTTAACCGCTGCTTGGATTGATATGAGATTGTCGAGTGCCAGTTTGCAAAATTGTATTCTTCAAAGTAAATAAATGACATAAATTACACCCGCTTACTTAAGTGGCGTCCCCAAAAGATTCCTTGTAGATGCAGGCTTTTTCAAAAATCGACTGAGACGAGGCCACGCTTCGTCGTTGTTTCGATCAAACTTTTTCTGAAACAGGGTCGGACGAATTATGGCTTTTGGTCCATAGATCCCATACGAACACCCAAGCTGACATCAATCAGTAATCGGTTCGGTTATTGTCGATCTTGTTTCAGTTGTTGAATCTGGTTGGGGGAAATGCCGCTAATCAAATCAACAGGTTGCGTGCAATCTTCTCTGGGCGGAAAAGCTATCTCCAGTTCCAGAGTACACACTATTGAGTCCTCACCGGCAGGTAACGATGAAGCCCCCTTTCTTCGGATCCTCTCTGCGCTAAAGGTCTATATTGTCATTACCTCACATCCCATTGAATCGAAAACGCCAGCATTCTGGAGCAACAGCGAGACTTGTATGTCTGCTTGTTCCATATGGAAAACAATGCTTACAGCGATTCGCATCCTGCCCTGACTCTGGGTGATATCAAGGATATCCTTGAGCGTTCATGGAGGACCGGTGAAATGCCTGCAGAAAAGCCTGACCTGACTTCGGAGCATAAAAAAATCTATCTCAAAAACAAGCTTCCTAAAGTCTTGCATCTGCATGATCGGAAAATGCTGCAGACGATGGAATAGACTGGAGTTTATCAGAATATGATCCTCACGAGTCGTTTGCTGCCGGAATTAAAGTTTGCATGTGGGTAGGGGGGGATTTCTAATATCAGCATGGCGCGTCATGTTTTGATCTCTTGATCGTCCATGTTCATTGCCTGCGGTCAGCGCACAATTGGATAATTCAAAAATGTAATCAATAAGCTTAATTTGCTGTTTCAAAAATGATTCTTCTCAAAGATGACTGAGCTTTATCAGCTCTCAGTCCTTGAATGGTTTTCATGTTCGTGCTGCCAGGCTCACCAATCATGACCGTGTAAGTGCCGATGGCAAAAACTTTGGGACGAAAGATTTGTCCCTCCATGCGGACGGCATAAATGCATTCATCGGTTAAAGCGTCCCATACCTGCACGACAGGGGAGATTAGACCTTCCACAAGTAAGGTGGGAAGCCAGGCAACCGCCTCTCGACCGTAGTTGTCTTTTTGTGAGATTTCGATGGGCCAGCCCGGGTATTGTTTGGCGTCTTGTTGCGACGGATCTTCCCAGCGTGGCCAGCATTCAATTTTGATTTTACGATTCGTTCGATTGAATTTTGCGACGCCATAACCAGGTGCACGGTCATAAAGGTCTGCAGGTTTTCTTCCTGAGATCATGGGGTTTGAAACGGCTTCCACTGAAACGCGATTACCCCAGCCATCCAGAAAATCTCCCGTATATTCTGGGGCTCCGGGTTTTACGTTTTTTCCAGGTTCCTTTGGATACCAACGACGCGGCCAGGTGTTGGCAACGGAGGGAACACAAAGCGCGTAGCCCGCATCTCCCCACTGGTCGATTCCGTATTGAATGGTGGATCCCAGATGTTGATCTCCGGCGATATGAAATGCAAACCCCTTGCGCATTGCTTTGAGGGCGAGATTACGCCCTGTTTGTGGCCAGCCGTTGGAATCACCGTCCGCGACTGGATGATCATTTTCAGGATATTCACCGGGCCCGAAATAGCGCAGGTTTGGCACAATGGCATCCGAATTGGCGCCGCCGGGTAGTGTGGCAACATTTGCAAAAAGCGTTTGTGAAAGCACCACCTTCATCCATGCCTGATCCGACCAATCCGTTGCCCAGTAATTGAGGAAATCCAGTTGACGTTTACCTAATAAAGTAGCTCCTGTCACATCACCTTGCGTGGCCGGATTGAATGCCGGGTTCTGCGCCCATCCATTGTCGAATTGTGCTTCAGGTAGTGCAACCGTGGGTGATGATTTGAACATGCGATCTGCGATGACTGCAAAGCTGACGCCTCCGTATTCGACTCGACCGTGATAAGTAGAGATTCCTTGAAGGATGCTTGCCTTGTCGGCACGCGGTGGCAGGTGAGAAACCTGAGTACGGTGAACACTATTGACAAAACTGGCAGGCATTCGATACCCGCCACTGTTCTGCCGGTCATTATTGCTTCCCGTTTCCGATGTCGCTTTTCCGCCGGCGCCCCATATGTTACCGTGATAGACGTCATGGTCATCTGGAATGGTGACTGCGGGGCGATTGCGCGTAAGATCTTTAAAGGCCCAGCACCATCGATACCATTTATAGAGGTAATCCAGCATGGCCTTGTTCAACGGCTCGTAAACGGCGGGTGTCATGTCGCCTTCATAAATTTGATCTCCAGAGAAAAATAGAAAATCAGGGTCATGATGTTGTACTGCATCAAGGATATCATTGTGCGGAAACCAGACTCCGTGGTGATTCCACTTCAATCCTCCCGTGAAAATCTTGTGTCCTGTGAATGCAGCTACGACGAGTTCTTCTTTTTCCGTTGGGTTTTTCCGAATAGTGCCCTCAAAGAAAGTTCGCTCTGAATCTGTCGGGGATGTCTCCAGATCATATACAATTCGATAAGGTGTGTCTCGCGTATCATCCCAATCTTCGATTCGAAAAGGGAACGTGTAGCTCATCGGCTGTAATTCGCTGTAAGCAATCGGACGCCATTGACTCTGGTTTTCATCATAAATTTCAAGCGCAGCTCTTTGCGTGTCTGCAGCACTCAATGGGCCTGCTTGAGCTGTCAGGCTGAGGACATTGCGGCTTAAAGTGTATTGCGTGGTCAAGATGGGGCCAAAATGTCTGTCGTAGTCGTGATCGAACCTGTCTCCTTCAATCGACCATCGATTGAAGCCAAATCCCTTATCGGATGAATCAGGTGATAGATGTGAAACAAGGGCCACACCTCCATCGGTGAAAGCTTCGGGTGTGGACCAGAGGGTCAGCCTGCTGATTAATGAGCCAGTTCCTGAGTTCCTTGATTCCAAATCCGTCCGCAGGCCATGTTTCGTCTTTTGGATATTCAGAGTGAGCGTCAGTTTGTTCCATACAGCAGCATCGATATCAACATCGGGCCGGTTACCCTGGGCGATCATTGGTAAATCCTTAGCCGCAATACTGCCACTGATAGACCAGAGGTTGTCTTTTCCAATAGGTTTTGAATGGTCAAACAGGAACACCCTTCCCTCCATGTTCACCACAGCAAGCATGCCACCGTCCTCCGCAGGCCGGTGATGGGTCAATGCTGAGAGGCGATAATCAACGTGCGATCCGCCACTGCCGATAAGGAAACCAGCCAGCGCCTGTGACGCCTTCGATGGCTTTTCTGAATGAATTTCAACGGCTAATTTCAATGAATCTCCTTTGAGAGTGGTAGATCCCGTGATGAGGCTCAAGGTGCGAAGAGGGGCCTTTTTTGAACTCTCAACGCACTGAACGAAGCCGTTTTTAATTTCCCAGTCCTGCAGTCGATTCGCCCAGAATTCCGGCCCAATCCAGGTTCGATTGATATGTGAGGTCCAGTCTTTTTGAAATGCGTCAGCTGATAATGAGGACTGCGAACAAACCCAGGTAAAGGTGCCGAAAATGAGAAGAGAAAAGAAGCAAGGTTTCAATCGCCTTGGTTGCACTTTTTGCGAAATATCCGATGGGGTCATGGCATGTATTCTGAACATCCTGTTAGATTGGATCAAGCTTACATGAGGAATGGAGATGGAAGATGGCAAGTCTCGCTACAATGGACATTCTTATGAGCTAATCGCCTTCCGGGGATGCAATG
>Ga0233432_10001057_pt1 | contig 26725 bp, 17 predicted proteins | sample SI_122_August201_6_FD_179870 | JGI IMG/M metagenome (GOLD analysis project Ga0233432, IMG submission 179870) | Seawater microbial communities from Saanich Inlet, British Columbia, Canada - SI_122_August2016_10_MG | ecosystem: Environmental > Aquatic > Marine > Inlet | place: Canada: British... | reverse complement strand
GCTCAGTATAGTCTAACACATCGGTCACAGGTGAATCGCCACCTTTTTTTGCGGCTCCGGCAGACTTGATGGCATCGGTGATGAGGCCCTCTCGTATATTGCCCGGAGAAGGGTTATCGGAAAAGCTCTCTCCTTGTTGGTTGGCTTTGGTTTCATAAAGATGAATCAGGTCGTGAAAGCGAGTTGCTAACTCTGGGGTTAAACAGCGATTGATGAGATTCTTCTCGACACCACAGAGCTCAGGGAACTCCGACAAGACCGGCGTTCCCTCAAGGGTTGCCAGAAGATCGGAGACGGCTCCCATCACTGGGTTTGAGCTGATGCCAGAAAAACCATCAGAGGCACCACACTCCACTCCCATGGTGATCTTGGATAGGGGAGCGGGTTGGCGCGTGATGTCGTTGGCCTTGGACATGCCTCTGAAGGTTTCGAGAATGGCTTTTTGAAGCATGGACTCTTCGCTCGCTTCAGTTTGCTGTTCAAGTAAGACGAGTGGTCGATCGTAATGAGGACTTCGGCGGTTCACTTCTTCGATTAAGGCATGACTCTCTGCTTTTTGACATCCAAGGCTCAAAATGGTGGCCCCAGCACAATTGGGATGGACGATATAGCCTGCCAAAAGGTGAATTAAGCTGATGGAGTCTGAGCTCGCTCCTCCACAGCCCCCTTCGTGATTGAGAAAGCGAAGCCCGTCGATATTTTTGAAAACTTGTTCCTTGTATGGCTGATGGAGCCGGACCTTAGGTTCTGCTAAGTCACTTGGAACGGTTCCTTTTTCATGGTACTGATCGACAAGCCCAGACACCCAAGCTCTTCGGTGGTTCTCAGGCTCGTACCCTAGTTCGTAAAGAAAGGCATCCTTTAACTTATCGATATTTTGGTTCTCACAAAAAACCAAAGGAATGACGAGCCAATAATTGGCCGTGCCGACTTTGCCATCTTCGCGGTGGTAGCCCAGAAATGAAGACTTTTTGAAATGATCAACGTTTGGTGCTATCCAAGAAAAATCTTCTTTTGTTGAATCGTAACCTTCTACGGCATGGCGAGTGTTGCCAGTCGTGAGCAGTCCACCTTTGGGGACAAAAGAATTAACCCGTCCAACGACCACGCCATACATGAAAACAAGATCATTTTCTTGGTGATCTTGGGCGGCTAATTTGTGTTTTTCTGGGATCTCATTCTGTGCTTCAATTCCCTCGCCGCATTCATCACCTTTAGATAGAGCCGTTAAGGCGACAAAAACCGTATCTTTTGGGTGAAGTTTGAGGATTTTTCTGTTCATCTGGCGTGGTTTGGTCTGAGGCGGGAAGTTTATGGGCCTCTTGATTTAGACGATCAAAATTCCCTCTCTCCTCTCGAAGATCATGGCTTTGGATGAGAAGAAAAGCGATGACTTGATGATGACCCCACAGGGGTTGTGTTAAAAGCCTGCTCGAGTTCCATTTTGTTCACACCAGCGGTGTACCTTGAGATAGGAGATCACAGCTTGGAGACTGCTAGGTGTATTGAGGTGATGAAGGGCTTCTACAGCAAGGGCTATTAGATACCTGTTTCCATCACAGAGAGTTCTAACAATGATATCTTCCCAAGGCTGGGCGTGATCGATATGTCTTAGAATTCCGTACATTGAGAACATTCGTAGCTCGTCGTTTTCTTCTTGTAAACAATCGACGAGTGACTGAAGGCATTTGTACCCAAAAGGATGGATGCCCAGGGCGTAGGCTGCATTGATTTGAACTTTAAGGTTCTCATCTTGAGACAAATGCTGACGGAGGGTCTCAAGATGATCAGCTTCATTCATTCCAATTTCTCCTAAAGCATAACAGGCCAAGGCCCTGATCTCAGGGGTGTCATGATCTGCTAAAGAAAGGATGAGATTTGAGGAGGCTGCTCCTCCTACGATGAAGCCTTGGATAAGGCTCTGGAGATGTTTTGGGTTCTCGAGTAGGAAAGCATCATGAAGAAATTTGAGCCCGGTTTCACCTTGATGTGCTAACGCAATAGCTCCATTGGTCGCGACAATTTCGCTGTGATCCTCGAGTGTGGATTTTAGGGCTAAGATGGCTTCTTCGCCAAGGCTGGAACATAGGCTGAGCTGGTCAGCTCCTAGATTTCTCTCTTGCCAAGTTGGAGCCGATAATTTCTCAAGAGCTGAAGTGACTAAGGTTGGGTCTTCGATTGGGAGCATAGGCTCTCCGCCATACCATTTCCAGATATAATTCCACATCCCACGCTGAGAGATCGGTTCAGGCAAGGCCCAATTTGGATCATATAAATCACTCCTAGGCTCGGGATCTTTTAGGGCAAAAAATTGAAGTTTAACCATGATTCGGTCGATATCTGATCGATTGCTATATCGGGCATGCCATGTGTCGTAATGCATCAAGACACACGTTCCTGCTTCTCCTATCGTGCTTTGGCCTAATTCCCATTGCTCTTCGTCCTGCAAATTTTGATGGGTGTATTGTAGGCCAGGGATGATGCCTGTTCCTCCAAGTTCTTTAGGAAGTTCATTGGGGAAATAGAGTAGCATGGCCCAGCGGGGGCGATTGTTGCGCTGGCGGCGGCCATAGCCCCACTGGGAATCTTTATGCCAGCCACCAATATCGGTTCCACTAGGGCTCATATGGAGGTGACGGTGAGAGTGAAGGCAATAATCCTTACCCAAAATACTCTGTATCGCCCCAGCAACCTTAGGAGAACTATAAACTTTATCTAACTCCGGGCATGAAGGAACGACGTTGTTGCCCATAACACTTTCGGACAACTGCGCAACCATGTATTGGTGAAAAGAGAGGGGAAGGCCTGTGTCTAATTTCAGAAACCCTTGGCTGATAAACAGGCTTAATTCTTTTGCAGAAAGCTCAATGGGAGACGATGAATTTTCTGCCGTGAGGGGCGCAGGCCCAGAATTATGAGCAGCTTGATTATTGACTTTTGAGTAGGTCTGAATCTGATCAGTTTCCTGAGTCATTTGGCTAGGCTTTACACCAGAGATGCTATTGGAGAGGGTATCGGGCATGATGGGCAGCAATTTTGGTATTCGAGGAAGGTTCTGTTTGAACAGATATGGATAATCTAAACCTTTAGGTAGAAAAATTAATATCTTAAGATATCAATTTTATATCTATTTTTATCATTTCGTGAGAGATTAGCAAAAAGATGGAGCCGTGATTAAGCTCTAAGTCTACCATCGAGAAAGAGATCAAAGGCGATGAACAACTCCATGACTAAAGCCGTCTTGATTCTGTTTCAGTTCTAAATGATGACTGAATGGAAGAAGAGCGTCATAGGGGTGATGAGTGACATATAAAACACTGCAAGGGCACCGTTCAAGAATATGACGCACGACAGAAACGACTTTATCGCTTTGATCATCGCTCAGTCCTTGGCCAGGTTCATCTAGAATCAACAGTCGTGGAAGTTTGATAAGAGCTCGGGCCATCAAAACAGTTCTCAAATCTCCATAATGAAGTTGATGACAATAGTATTTTTCTAGATGACGGATGCCAAGGAGTTCTAGCCACTCTTGGGCTCGAACGGTTTCGTGAGGTTGGAGTGGGCGACGAAGGCCAAGGGTGTCTTCCATGCCAGATGCTATCATGGCGATGACAGTCTGGTTCTTTGGTAAGTTGCGTTGACTATCGATATTGACCCGGGCCATGTATCTTCTTAAGTCCCAAATGCTCTCTCCTTGCCCTCGTTTCATCCCAAAGAGGCTAAAGTCTTGGCCATAAGATTGGTCGTGGTCCGCATAGATGATGTCCATTAAGGAAGTTTTTCCCATACCGTTGGACCCTGTGATCAACCAGTTCTCCCCATTTTGAACGGTCCATGAAAAATGCTGAAAGACTTTTCGAGATCCATAAGAAATGTTGAGGTCGCTAATTTCTACTAAAGGCGTTTTGTCATCAAGATCAGGTTGAGACATATCTAAGAGATGAGGTGGGATAGAGGTCACTTGCTGAGAGGCCATTTCATGTTCTTTGCAAACCCTCTTCGTGGTGAGGAGAGGAGGCTGTTCGTGGCTAAGACGATAGCCTTGCTCGATCCAATCAGGCCAATCCCTGAGGCGTTGCGTCAAAAGAAGGATATGACAGCTTGAATGGATTTCAGACAGAAGAGCCATGATCTCATTTCTCCAATGTTGATCAAGACCTTCAAAGGGGTTGGAGAGGATTAAGAGGTCAGGATTTTGTAGGACACGTTTAAGTAAGAGCCCTTTGCGAATTTCCCCATTTGAAAGGAACCTGAAGGGGGAGTTACGCAATGAAGCTAATCCTAGGCGTTTGCAAAAATGAATATATGTATCCGTCGATTGATCTCCTTCGAGAATCACGTCTTCGAGGCTTGGGCCAGGGTCAAACCCACCTTCCATGAATTCACTATCATCATTTTGACGAATTTCTTCAAGGATGTCCCACTCGTCTCTCAGGCTAAGACTGAGCATCTTAAGGTTATTTGGATCAACGATCTCTATAGATTGGGAGAGGCCTTCAATGATGGCATCATGATCGAAAATGGAGAGCCCTTCGTTGAGTTTCCCAAGAATAACGAGGGACTCTCCTTGCTTCATGGAGAAGGTCCATCCTTCTAAATTGGGAAATTTAGGGTCTGTGTGAGGTGTGATTTTGATCAAGATGGATGGAATGTATTTGGGTGAGATTAAAAAATCTGTTTAGAATGACTCAGAAAACCAGTATTTTGGTAAAGAATTGAGAGGATAATATCTAGATTGAGGATAGATAGAAATAGCAGAAAGAAGAGTAAGAGTGAAAGGAAATTCTTGCTGAGCTAGTGTGTGCTAGAGCTTATTGTACATGATTTTTTCGATTCAAAATCGCATTTAGGTGAGTTTATAGGGTTGATCAAAAACCTGATAAAAGACTGATATTTCATCAAAAATGAGCTGAAAATAAATATCATTAATTGAAAGTGAGCTATTTTGTACACATGAAGAAAATAGAAAAATCATTCATTTTGTCAGAGACTTGAAGCTTTCTAGAAAAATCCTGCTCATGAGCTTTCTTGCAGGAGGGCTTCCGCTATTTTTGGTCATCTCTGTGACGGCCACGTTAGGCCAACAAGAAATTTCTAGATTAGAGCTTCAAAGGGTAACAGGGCAACTTAATTTTCTAAATCAAACCTTTGCTGATTTTTTTAAAGTTGCTCAAAGGCAAGTTGTGATGATGTCTAACGCGCCAACCCTAAAATCTATGAGTTGGGAACGGATTGAACCTTATTTGAAGGAGGAGAACCATCGATCACGAGAATATTTTGAAAAATTTATTTTGGGTAAACCCAATGGTCATTTCTATAATACAAAAGGTGGAAACCCTCGACAGGGAGGAATTCGAACTTTTGACGACAAGGACCCCGTGAGTAAACCTAAAACGATCAAGAAAAGAACATATTGGCAAAAAACAATTCAAGAAGAAGGAGTCTACATATCAGAGCCGATGGTTTCTTATACAACGGGAGCTCGTCAAATCGTTATTTCATCATCCATCACCGATGAGCAAAATAATATAGTCGGTATGCTGGGAGGGGGGATATCATGGAAAGAAATTGAGAGCTTAGTGGCATTGCTCAAGCATGACCTTTTTAAGTCGCTCGGGAAAGAGGTTGGTTTTTCGCTCATTTCAAAGGAGGGAGCTTTTATTTTTCATTGGGATACAAATAAAGGGTTGAGGTATCTCAAAAAAGAAAATGGTCAATTACAACTGAACGAAATAGGGGAGCCTATGATCAAACAGATGCTAATGCAGAACTCTAAACTTCCTGGCATAGCTAAAGCTGGGAAAAGCCTTTTAGAAGGGAAGAGAGGACAGGTTAGATATGAAGAAGATGAGGAGTGGCATGTCTTGGTCTTTTCACCGGTCGATGGAACACCTTTTGGTTTGGCGATATCTATACCAGAAAAGATTGTACTGCGCTCACTCTATAAACTTTATGAGATTTACATTTGGATGACAGGCATCGCTTTTGTTGTCATTGTCATCGTGTCGATCTGGGTCAGCAGGAGACTATCTTCAAGAATAGAAAAGTTGAACGAAGTCGCCAAGTCATTTAAAGGCCAAAGGATTGATTTTGATTCGATAAACTTTGGGAAAGATGAAATCGGAGAGTTGTCAAAAACATTTAAGACAATGTCGGATAGAATCGTCGAGAGTTTAGCTGATTTAAAAACCAATGAAAAATCATTGGAATCTAGGAGAGATCAGCTTCAAGCTGAAGTCAATGACAGAATGGTAGATTTAAAAGAGGCCTTAAAGAAAGCAGAAAAAGCAAATCAAGCAAAAAGTGATTTTGTGGCTAATGTCAGTCATGAGATTCGCACGCCTTTGAATGCAATATTGGGCCTTTCAAGACTTCTTTACGAAGAACATGATATTTCAAGTCAACACCGAGAGCATCTCTCTATCGTTGCATCAAGCGGTGAACACTTGTTGGTGATCATCAATGACCTTCTCGATTTCTCTAAGATCGAAGAGGGAAAAATTGAATTGAATATCGAAGAAGTAAGACTACATAAGTTGATTGAAGACGTTCACTCACTGATGAAGCCTTCGGCAGAAGACAAGGGAATCGCCTTAGAGTTTATATTAGATAAGGATAGTGATCACTTGGTCTTAGGAGACCCGGTTCGTATCAAACAAATATTGATTAATTTATTGAGTAATGCGATTAAATTTACAGAAAGAGGATATGTACGATTAAATTTAGTGTGTGAAGAAAATAAAATGTTGAATTTCACCCTTGAAGATACAGGTGTTGGGATGAATGAAGAAGAATGCTCACGAATCTTCCAGAGATTTGAACAAGCAGCATCAGAGACGTCTAAAAATTATGGCGGTACGGGTTTGGGTTTGGCGATTTCAAAAAGATTGCTTGAACAGATGAAGGGTTGGATTTCGGTTAAGAGTGAAAAACAAAAAGGAACCACTTTTATTTTTGGGTTCCCCCTTGTCATTCCTGAAGGTAAAAAATCTGAAGGCCTTTCATATCAGCATCAGATTGATCATTGGTTTAAGTATATTGAGGGCAAAAAATTCAAAGCGTTAGTGGTTGATGATAACTCTTTTAACTTAAAGGTTGCCGAAGCCGTTTTAAATAAGCTTGGTCTTGATGTTAGAACAGCGAGCTCTGGAAAAATCGCCTTGGAAATATTAGACGAAGAACCATTCGATATGACTTTCATGGATAATAATATGCCAGGGATGGATGGTTTTGAGACGACTCGTCATATCAAAAGCAATCCTGAAATCTCGTCGATGCCAGTGATTGCGCTGACAGCAAATGCCATGTCCGAAGATAAAGAAAAAAACCTCTCAGCTGGATTAGATGATTTTTTAACGAAGCCTCTTCACCTTGAAAGTTTGATCGAAGTCCTGTTTAAATATTTAAGAAAATAAAGACTTAGGGTATAATGTATGATTGCCAATAGAAGGTGATGACGGATTTATCAATTCATAAAATTGAAAATAATTGGTAGCATAAAGAATGTTCCAAAAGAGTAACTGATAGTGAGATTGATATCATGGGCGACTCAGATTGTTTGTATTTTCCAAAAGATCAAAGATGAAGGGACGGATCGTTCATTGAATTGGAGACAAACAACAATAAATTAATAGATCAACGTGGAAGTAAAATATGAGAGCCAACTTTTTAAAGAAAATAGACCATGTTCATGAGTTCCCAGGCTGTGTGAGCTGTTAGAAGATGATCACCATAGATCTAGAGTGTGATTGTGAAGAAATCACGAGGGATCACATAGACAGTGTGATTGGGTATGGAAAGTAAAAGCGGAAATTAGAGTCGATGATAAATAAAGATGCTCCTCCTGATCATACCTTGATGAGAATGACTATTCTTAGGAACCAAGTAGCTAAAAAAAATGATTGCTGAAACTCAGAGAGAACTTTATCGAAACCGAACCGAACAGTTCATTAAGCGGCTTTCTAAAGAAATATTAGTTGAAAGCAGTCATCTCAAAGCCGATTATGCTCTTACGAAAGAAGCGGTTCCCTTTGATGAACGTGAGAAACTAGAGTACTCACCAATCATTGAGGGAGCTCATTGGGGTTCGACTTGGGAAAGTGCATGGTTCAAAATTAGAGGAACCGTACCAAAGCAATGGAAAGGAAAAAGGGTTGTTGCCCAGTTAGATTTTAATGGAGAAGCTCTGATCTTTAACGAAGAGGGACTTCCCCTTCAAGGCTTGACTAATGGAAGCATTTTCGAGAGAGGGTACACCAGAGATATTTTTCCACTCTACGATAAGGCCGAGGGAAATGAGGAAATCAATCTTTGGATAGACGCTGCGGCGTTCAGTCGGTTTGGAGTCAACCGGGACCAAGACCCGGCGAGAAATTGCCCTACGCGGCATGGAACCTATTCTGGTAAGGTTAACAAATTAAGATTAGCAACCTACGACTTAGAACTTTATCATTTATGGCTAGATATGAAAGTTCTACTAGAACTCTATCAAGCACTAAATCCAGATTCAACTCAGGGGGTGAGAATTCTGCGTGGATTAACGAAGGCAATTGATGCCTATGGCGATAACCCAATGCATGCGTCAAAAAGTCGAGAGATCATTCGGCCACTTCTTGAAAAAAAGGCTCACGCATCAGCGGTGACTGCCTTAGCAGTAGGTCATGCACATATTGATACGGGATGGTTGTGGCCTGTTAAAGAAACGATTCGTAAATGTGCACGTACTTTTGCTAATCAGTTGGATCTATTAGAGCAATACCCTGGTTATGTGTTTGGTGCGTCTCAGCCAGCCCATTATGCGATGATGAAGGAGCACTATCCAGCTTTGTATGAGAAGATGAGAGAACAAATTAAAGAGGGCAGATGGGAGCTTCAGGGAGGCATGTGGGTTGAAGCTGATTGTAATATTTCTAGTGGAGAATCTTTGGTTCGACAATTTATCCATGGAAAGAATTTTTTCATGGATGAATTTGGTTTTGATGTTAAAAATCTATGGCTTCCCGATGTGTTTGGATACTCGGCTTCCATGCCACAAATCATGAAAAAAGCTGGTGTTGATTATTTCCTTTCTCAGAAAATGTGCTGGAGCCAATTCAACCGATTTCCACATACCACATTTAATTGGAAGGGCGTCGATGGCAGCACTGTCTTGACCCATTTTCTTCCCGAAGAGATGAACAATTACAATTCTAGATTGATGCCAGATGGTTTGATCGAGGGAGAGAAAAACTTTAAAGAGAAGGAGGTTTTAGATGAGATGCTCGTGACCTTTGGAGTGGGGAATGGAGGAGGAGGAGCCAAACCCGAGCACCTTGAACGAGCGCTGCGTCTGCGAGACCTGGAAGGCGTGCCAAAAGTAAAGTTTGGAAGAGCAGATGAGTTTTTTGAAAGAGTTAATTCTCAAGCAGAGGAGTTGCCATCATGGGTTGGGGAGCTGTACCTCGAAAACCACAGAGGCACTTTTACAACACAGGGCTTAACCAAACGAGGCAACCGTAAATTAGAGCAGTCCTTGAGGGCAACAGAATACCTTTTGTCGTGTGATGAACTTTGCCATTATCCACAAGAGAAACTAGATGGTATCTGGAAGACGCTTCTTCTAAATCAGTTTCATGATATTATTCCAGGGTCGTCCATTCGAAAGGTTTATGAGGTGACGGAGCAGGACTATAGAGATGGACTTTCAGAATGTGAACGCATGAAAGATGACGTCGCCCAGAGGTTGTTCATCAAAGATGAAAATTCAATGGTGATTGTGAACACGTTAAATATTCCAGTTATTGAAACGATAATACTTCCCGATCAATGGTTAGGTATAAAAGGTGTTGTGTCTCAGGTCGAAAGTGATGGAAGAGTTAGGACCACCATTGACCTTCCAGCCCAAGGGATCAAAACCTTCGAGCGTGCGAATGAATCATGGCCAGAAAAATCTAAAACAGTCCCCTCCTTGATCCTTGAAAATGAACTCGTTCGCTATGAATTTTCTTCAAATGGGGAAGTTCTAAAAGCGTACGATAAGGAAATTGATAAAGAGATTTTATCTGATGTTGGCAACTTGTTCACTCTTTATGAAGATCGTCCTGTATCGAATGATGCCTGGAACATTGATATCTATTATGAAGATCAGGCGTTAGAGACAGCACAAGGATTGAGTCATGAAGGCTTTGGCTCAGGTCTAGTTAGAGAAGGAATAAAATTTGAACTTCAGATTGGCGAGTCAAAGATTTCTCAGAAAGTCAGTCTTGGGCGAGGGTCCAAACGGCTTGACTTTGTAACGGCCGTCAACTGGTGTGAGCGGCACCGAATGTTGAGGGTCGCTTTTCCAACGTCTGTCCAGTCACAAGTTGCTAGTTTTGATATTCAATATGCTTATGTCCAAAGAAATACTCATCGGAACTTGAGTTGGGATATGGCTCGTTTTGAAGTGGCTGCTCATAAATTTGCAGATATATCTGACAACGATTATGGAGTGGCTCTTTTGAATGACTGCAAATACGGTTACAAGGTATTGGGAAGTACCCTCGACCTCAATCTGCTTCGCTCTCCAACCCATCCTGACCCTGATGCTGACATCGGAGATCACGAGTTTACATATAGTCTACTACCCCATATCGGAAACATGGTGAACTCGAAGGTGCAGAGTGAAGCCATTCAGCTTAATCAGCCACCCCTACAATTTTACGGATATTCCGAAGGAAGAGCAAAACTTCCTATCATCGTAGAGGGCGATGGCGTTGGCCTCGAAGTGATCAAAAAAGCTGAAAAGGGTGATCACTTGATCGTTCGACTGGTGGAACGTAAAGGGCACGAAACGACAGCCCGAATGAAGTTATCTAATCAATCAGCTTCTGTGATAGAGATAGATTTATTGGAATGGAATGAGATAAAGGATTATGGGAAAGGTGAAGCTGAAGTTTTGATGAAACCATTCGACATCAGAACCTTTAAAGTGATCTGTTAAACGCCTGATGTCGATGAATAAAATATATCATGGCGTGTGACTGATTGGCAGAAAAATAATAAGAGTGGTTCCCAGTTCTTGATGAAAACCGAGTTTCATGTCGCCGCCGAGTAGGGCGCAAATATTTTTACAGATTGAAAGGCCTAAGCCCGTGCCTTCATGAACTCGTGTTGTTGAGCTGTCGTTTTGAGAGAAGGGTAACATGGCATTCTCAAAAGTTGCTTGATCCATTCCAATGCCTGTATCGCTAACGCAGATTTTAATGGTGGGTTTTGAAAGGTCATTTGTCTTCTCAAAGACGATACTGACTTCTCCCTCTCTCGTGAATTTGATAGCATTGGAGAGTAGTCCCTCAATCATCCGAATCAATAGTTTGGCATCAGAATTTATGATGAGATCAATGTCTTGGAGCCCTTTTACATCAAACTTTAAATGTTTATTTTCGGCTTTGAGGTGGTAGGCATCAAAAGTCGGTTCTAGTGTTTGTGATAAATTAAATTTAGTTGTATTGGGAACCACTTCCTTCCGGTCAAGCTGAATGAAGTCTAGGATATCATTGACTAGATTGAGTAGGCGTAGTGCACTGCGAGAGATAACATTCAGGTCTTGTTTCGCCTCTGGAACATTGGCAATTTCATCACGTTGCTCAAGTAGCTGGCACATACCCAAAATAGGGTTGAGGGGGCTCTTGAGCTCGTGACTGACAAGAGATAGAAAATCTGATTTTGCTCGACTCGCTTCTTCAGCTTGCTTTTTGAGTTCTAAGAGAACCTTTTCTTTTAACTTGAGTTTTCGGTTGATGAATAATAGAATAAAGGTGAAAATAATTAATGTTAAGATAAAGGTGAGAAGGCCAATGAAGACACCAAGGTTATCGATGATGAGATTTGTTGGCTGGTTGATAACAACAGCTTCACGAGGTAAGTTTGAGGCATCAACGTTAAATCGATTTAAATAGTGATAGTCAAATAATAACTTGTGGGTTGATTCTCTATTGATAGGAATTCGAGAGGCCGGGACACCACTGAGAACTTCTAAGGCAAGTGAACCAGCAATCTCTCCTTGTTTGACCAAGGAAACAACTTTTCCCCCGAGAATTTCTTTTCCAACTTTGACATCATGCCCACCATAGATAGGGTTTTTTGCGTGAGTTCTAATATAACGGGAGATATCCCCCATGTTTTTTGAATTGCCATCGCGGTCGACGAAGAGTGTGAGACTGAGAAGGACATCTTCTTTCGGGAGCTTAGAGAGTTTCTCTGCTAGTTCATCGTAGGTCCAGTCGTCTAAAAATTGAATGTCATATTGAGAATTCGAGTTGATCCAATTCTGTAAACGGTGTTTTTCACGATTCCCCGTGATGGATTGATCGATGATCGCGTGAATGGTTTTCTTGTTAGGGTGGAGGAGGTGAATGAGTTCGACATTTCCCTTGAGATCAAACTCTTCGGTGACACCTGTGATGTCAGATTTATTGGATAAGTCTTGATCTTCAAGATGATTGATCCCTGCAAAAACAATGGGAAGGTCATATAATTTTCCAGTTCTTTCTTTTAGAAAAAGTTCCAAAGCAAGGTCATCAAAAGCCATGATGAGATCCAGGTCTTTGTTGTTGTATTTTTCCTTGATGAGAGAAAAATTCTTTAGAACTTGAATTTGGTCGAAACGTTTCCCATCAAGATACTCGATATAGATATTTTTGACCTGTCCTTTTAGGTTTTTTTGAACTGATTCGACCATGAGATCAGTTCCAATCATTCCATTATGGTAAGAGCAGACTAAGAGGATCGATTTCCCTTGCTGTTCACTAAAAAGGAGCAAAGGTGATAGGAGAAGAAGATAAACGATGCGGAGCAAAGGTTGAGGTATCCTAAGTAAGATGGGTTCTTTTTAATGCTTTTAAGTAAAAACCAATAGGTTTTATGTCTTTAAAATTTGGTGGAGATGACTCCTGATCTAATAAATCATAAAAAAATTAGTCTTTTTAAAAAAAATTAGAGAAAAAGGCTCAATCGGTGGCAAAAGTAAACAGGGCCTCGAGACATTTGAGATGGAAGTGGGTAAGGAAAGGAAAGAAGTGAATTGTGATGGTTCGATAATTTTGTGAGTAAAACATGAGGGGTAGATTCCTTGAGGCGAAACCAAAGGGAATATCCTTTGCCGATGGGAAATAAGAAAGGTCATCAACATAAATTTGACCTAAGGGCGATGGAGCACCATCATGGTCTTGACTTAGACCCTGCAGGGAAGGCTAGCCAAGAAAATCTTTGTGCTGACATCAAGCGTGGCTCAGAACTTGGATTTAATGCAATATTCTTAGGAGAAACCTGGCCTTGGGGATTGAATCGACTTCTCACATATTCTTGGGATGAGAAACTATCTGATGAAATTAATCAGGAAGAAGTTCTGCTAAGGCGAGAAGCATTCTCTATGATTGTTAAGTGTGCTGACGATCACGACGTCAGGATCTACGGTCTATACCATCCTGTTGCTTTACCAAAGGGTTTTCTTGAAGTTTATCCAAGGACCGCGGCCAAAGAGCCTCAAGGCTGGGGGCGTCAACTAACATCAAAACCTCTACCGAAACCTGTTTGTCCAAGGCACATCGATGTAAAGAAAATGATGCAAGGCCAAATGAAGGAGCTACTGGAGATTTCAGGTGTGGAGGGAATCTCGTGTTGGTTGAATCAGTCTGACAGTCGTTTCTTTGATTGTGGCTGTGATGATTGTGTGGATCAGAAAATTGATGAATCGATCACCGAACTCTCACAATGGCTTTATGAGCCATGTGCAAAAGCTGGTGCCGAGCTAAATATTCGAACTTATCTTGGCAGTTGGCAGTGTGGTATGGAAACAGTTTGTTTTGAGTCAGTTCATCAAAAGCTCAATCCAAAAATTCGTTTGACATATAAACAACAGCAAGGGGACATGTACAACCTGCACCCATTTAATCCGCTGATTGGAAAGCTTTCAGGAAGACCTCAAGCGATCGAATTTGATGTTTATGGTGAGTACCGTGGTGCTTCATTGGGTCTGATGACGAGTGTGCGCCATCAGATAAAAGAAGGCGTGACAATAGCACGTCGACAAGGAGTTGACTCGATTGCCATTAGAGGGATACATGGAGAGCATCCTTTTTCTGTTGATGCTACGTGTATGGCATCACTCATGAAAGATGAGACGGTGGATGTTGATCAAATCGCATTGGAGCGACTTAAACCTTTTGGGAAATCTGCAAAAAACATCTTGAATATGATGGATGCAAGTTGGGAGGTACTTCGTAAATGTATGTATATTAAAAAGGTATTTTGGGCCAGTTGGTCAGTGCCCGAAGGACTAGACCGGTTAAGGTTTATTCTATTTGACCGGAGTGCTCCGTGTGTGCCAGGGGCCTTTGAGTCTCTGAAAGTGGATGATAGCCTTTTGAACGAAACAATGAGAAACCTAGCTGAGGCAGTTGCACTGGCTACATCGCTACCGAATATAGTTGATGAAGGATGTCGTCACTTGGAGAAACAAGATCATGATGCGGTCGCCGAATCGGTAAAGGTATGTGTTATTTACGCTAAGATGTGCGAAAAACTCGTTCCGGCTTTTTTGAAAGCATTTCGGTGGGAGGCATGTGTTGGGGCCACCATGAGAGAGCATTTTAGACTTGAGTTACTGGAGGTTGTGGCACAAGCGCATAAAGAAATAAACCAAGCAGAAGCGTCTTTTTTAAAGATTGAGGGTCAGGCCCTTAAACCTTTGATGGACCCAATGGGAATAGATAATCAATCGCCGAGTGCTCGATTGAAAACTCCCGTAGTGAATGCTCGTCAGATCTGTTTTGATATCGAGAAACTGATCGACCGGTCTCCTACGTCTTTCACCGGCGTGGCTCCTTGGCCTGCAAGGTGGCCAGAAGGGATGTCTCGCAAAAGTTATGGAGTTGAATCATCCTAGGGTTAAAATCTAATGATGGTATGCCACCCTTTCTTCGTTGCTTAGAATCTATATTGAGCTGAGCTCACTGGGTTGGGATTGCTGAGCAAGATATGATTATTGTAGATCTTTGAGAACTTGAATCAAATCTTCAATTTTTTCAATGGACTTGAGTTGGTCGTCACCTAAGACCAATCTTAGGGGTTCTGGCCCTAGATCTTCGAAGATGGAGGGGAGTTTTAAGTTGATAAAATTTGGATAGTGACTCAGAAAATCATCTCTATGATAGAATTTCAGCTCGATAGAGGTTTCTTGCTTGAACTCTTTCCATAGTTTTTTCTCAATAAAGGCACCGTGGGTCAGTTGGCAAAGGTGACAAGAGTAGGTTTTGGGAGAGATTATTTTATGACCAATATCAAACAGAGCCTTGAGGGCTCCACGATCGGCGTTGTAAACGAGGGCGAGTTTCAAATTTGTTGGTGATTAAAAAGTGTGGAGGGGCAGGTTTTAGATTGGATCACCGCACACCGATGAAAAAGATATCTTGATACTAGGTCTAACGAGTGGATGGACAGACGACTTTTCAATACGATGGGAAAGTCTCTAGAGAGAAGAGCAACAATGAAAGGTTCTTCGCAGAGGCCTATTGAAGAAAAGGTTATTGAATTGACTTCCATAAAGTGTTCCAAATGAGCATCATCATTTGGTGGCACTCTTTGCTCTCGATGCTCAAGGCGTAGGCCTCATTGAGAGTGGAAATGATCACCACCTTGGTGGGGTAGATGGTGATCGAGGCTGTGGAATGCATTGAAGGCGTGTCGATGTACCTGACGCGTCGGAGATTTTCTTCTTTACCAGAAAGAAATGAGTGTTTTTCATCTTTGTTTCTAATTCTGATAGCATTGGACCAAATGCCTTTAGCTTTTCTTCTTTCAACATAATCTTTCATATAGTTGAGGCCTGTGGCCTGAATGATATCATTTTCATTACCGAAATAATAATATTCCTCAATGGAGCTCTCTAGAATATCATCGTAAGCTCTTTTGATGCCTTCTTGGCCTTCTTGGTAACTGAGTTTGGGTTTGTGGTCTCCTGAAGAAAAGATGGCCTTTAGTTCGGGGAGTTGAGATTCAATGATCTCCATTTCTTTGGTAGGTTTTCTCTTGAGGAATTCTGGGTCTTTGGCAACAAAAAGCCTTCTTTTTCCCTTAAGAGATTGGGTGATCAATTCCCTGTCGGCGAGCTCTTCGAGGCAGTCATAGATGGTTGATCTCTTGATGAGAGATTTGGCAGCAATCTCACTTACCGTACCAGATCCCAATTGAAGAAGCGTTAAGTAAACCATCGCAGATTTATCGTTGAGGCCAATTTGAATGAGATGGTCTCTGTGGCTATTCATATGAAATGTCGATGAAAAGCGTCATTTTATTTGAGAAAAGGGTCTTGAAAGGGTTGGTCAAGATTTGTAGGATAGAATCAATCATCATTGGGAGCTCTGAGCTCCAAAGGAAATATGAAAAACTGGTACGCAGGCAATCTTCATTGTCATTCAAATTTATCTGACGGTGACACTGAGCCTAAAAAAGTGGCTAAATGGTATCGTGACCATGGGTACTCATTTTTAAGTCTCACAGACCATAACTGTTTGACACCCGTTGAGGAGTATTCCCTTGGGAATGAGGACTTTATAGCTATTTCTGGCTCAGAGTACACTTGGAAAGGAGAAGGGGTGCAGACCCATGTGAACGGCTTTGGGTTAAAGGAGAAAATACCCCTACCGACTGAAGAGGTTTCTTTAATCGAAAGCCTTCAATATGGAATCGATGGGGTGAATCATCAAGGAGGGATTGCGATGGTGAATCATCCATGTTGGCTTTGGTCATTTGGCTCTAAACAGATGAAAGAGTTGAGGGGATCACAACTGTTCGAGTTATACAATGGCGCTCCGACTTCAAATAATGACGGAGATGCTCGACATGAATCAACCGATGAAATATGGGACGCCCTATTGAGTGATGGCATAGAGATATTTGGAGTGGCCTCCGACGACGCTCACCACTACCAAGATATTTGTATCTCTCCAAAAGGTTTTCGAGATACGCCAGGATCAGGATGGGTGTGGGTGCAGGCCGAAGAATTGAGCCAAGAGTCCATTTTGAATGCTCTTAGAAACGGTGACTTTATTGCTTCAAATGGAGTTAAGTTGTCGAATCTAGAAAGAAGTTCAGAAAGAATGACAATTGAAATCGACCCTCAAGACGACACGATTAGTTATAAGACAACTTTCATAGGAAAAGAAGGAACTGTGCTCTTAGAACATGAGGGACTGAGGGCGAGTTATGAAATCCGAGGGGACGAAAGCTACGTGAGGGCAAAAATCAAGAGTTCATCGGGAACTTATGGTTGGGTACAGCCGATCTTTATCGGGTAAAAAGATGGCGATCATTCTAGCCTGTCTCTCAGCGGTGATCCATGCACTTTGGAACTTAGTGGGAAAGAAGTGGTCCACGGGGAGTGAGTTTTACCTGCTGGCAAATCTGAGTTGTGTGATTCTTCTGTGCCCTGTTGTGTTCTTACATGGAGATTTAATCCCTCTTATTTTTCGAGATAGACCAGTTTTAGTTCTTGTTTCGATTTTAGCTCAGATTTCTTATATGTGGCTCCTGTCTAGGGCGTATGGGGAAGGCGACATGTCGTTTATTTACCCAATAGCAAGGACATTGCCGGTGCCGTTGATCTTTTGTTACGAACTGATTTCTCAGGTATCGTGGCAGGAAGAGTGGGTACATTTTTTGGGAGTCCTTCTGATTTGCATGGGAGTGATTGTGATCTGTAGTATGGAAAGTTCCAAAGCAAGATTGTTGCCAATAATTTACGCTCTCCTGATCGGAGTGGCCATCAGTATTTACTCAGTGCTAGATCACGTGGTCTTAAAAAGCATTGTAGAGGCGTCGAATGCTTCAAAGATGGCTCTTTGTTTGGTGTACATGTTCGTTCTGGAAGGAGGGGTCGTGTTGGGCCTTGGGCCTAGAATACTATGGTCATCCTCATCAAGGCATAAACTTTTCGAAACGTTTCGGGACTATAAAGGTAAGAGCTTCATCATGGGAGCTGGTATTGTAGCTTCCTATGTTGTGGCTCTGCTAGCTTATACCTATACGGATGCAGCTTCTATTGTCGTGGCTTTGCGGCAGCTAAGTATTCCCCTTGGTTTCATTCTGGGTCTATATATTCTAAGGGAGAAAAGCCATGCCCTGAAATGGATTGGAATGGTGATGATTTGCTTGGGACTAGGTGTTTTTGGAATCCCTTAGCTCATGAGAAAAAGGCTCATCTAGAAAGAAAAAGAAGAGACGTGAGTGATAAGTAGATAACAGGAGAGGTGTCTCGATAGGGCCGCCATATAGAGCTGTTGAATGAGTTTTGAGAAAGTCAGTGGATTAGCTAAGGCATCAATTATTCTGGGATAGAATTCATATAGGATATCGAATGCGAATACATGCGTTGATTGTATTTTTTTTAATCTTTTTGCTGGGGTGTGATCAAACCCAAAGAAGCATGTTGCCCCCTCAGGCAAATATCATTCATGAAAAGAGCTTGATATCAGGAAAAGAATACGTTTATGGTCATAGTGGCATTTGCGGCGAGATAGAAGAAGGAGGACTGAGGGTGACCCGTGCTCTGCCTGATTCACCAGCAGAGGGAGTGGTGAGAAAAGGAGATTTGATAGAAAGGGTCTGGAAATATCCATTTTCAACGATGGCAGCAAAAGGCATGCATCGCTCCAGAGAAGACTTTTGGAGAACGATGCGGTTGGGGATAAAGCGGCCTGCCTCTAGCGGTACGAGAGAAAAATTCATAACGGTTTATCTTGAACTTCCTCCTTTTCCAGGAGAAGTTTACTACTTCGGGGCTGCTGGGTTCCACGCTGAATTGCATCCAGCTCATCTTGTGGTCACCCAAGTAGAAGAGGGCTCTCCTGCAGAGGGTCAGTTAAAAATAGGAGATAAGGTTCTGGCCGTTCATAAGGCCTTGTTGAAAGGAAAGGTTCTTAGGCAATTTGCTGCTGCTATCGATTGGGCTGAGAGTGAATCCGCAGGAGGTCGATTGGACCTGACGGTTGAACGGAAGCAAAAAGAAGGTGTGGAGGTACAGCGATTAGAAATGACCTTAGCCCTCAAAGTTTTTGGATCATATAGTCAATCTGCGCCGTATGGGTGTAGGAAAACCGATGCTCTTATCTCTCAAGCGGCGGACAGGGTTTTGGCAGAGAAAAAGCACGGTCGTTTGGGCGTGAATTTATTGGGCCTTCTAGCTACGGGAGAAAAAAAGTATATCGACTACGTTGGGGAGGTTTTGAAAGCCCGAGAAAAAAAAGAAAAGAAAGCCTTAGACATGGCCAAGTCTTCCACGGCCTGGGCATACGGGTATCAACTACTAACTTTATGTGAGTATTATTTACTGACCCAAGATAAAGAAATTCTTCCACTTTTAAAGGATTATGCTCTGGCTTGTGCCGAAGGACAAGATTCTGCGGGTCTTTGGAATCATCGGGGGGCTAACCCAGCAGCGAACTTTGGACAGAAGCATGGTCGTTTATATGGGTACGGTGCGATCAATCAAACCTCAATTGTTCTGTGGATGGGCTTGGCTTTAGCTGAGAAATGCGGTGTAGAGAACCCTGAGGTGAGGATGGCCGTTGAGAAATCATATGCACTGTATAAAAATTGGATTGGAAAGGGAGCCATACCCTACGGAAACCATGGCCCGAACGAGAGCACGAATAACAACAATGGAACCAGTGGTTCGGTGGCTGTGGCTTTCAGTTTGATGGGAGATCTCGAGGGCGTTGAATACTACTCAAAGTTGACAGCAGCGAGTCACCCGAGCCTACTAACGGGACACGCTTCATCCTTTTTTAACCCTCTGTGGTCGGCGATGGGGTCTCACCTTGCTGGGCCAGAGGTTGCTTCGGCCTATTTTAGAAAAACCCGTTGGCTGAGAACCATCACGAGAACCCCTGATGGTGATTACTATGAACAAGGGCAGGCTGGAGTGGGAGGATTGGACGGACTAGGCAGCGCAGGCTCAGCACTATTACAACTGTGTCTTGGGAGGCAGGCTATACACATCACAGGTAAAGGGATGTCTCAAAGGCCTTGGCTTAAAGGAGATATGGCAACAAAAGCGGTTAGCTGTGGTGAGGTTAAGGTGTACGAGATGAGAACGGCAGAATTGCTCAAGCAGCTAGGGAGTTCGTTGCCTCAGCAACGATTGCAAGCTGCGGAAGCTCTTGCTGTTAAAAATGTTGATGTGTCCAATGACATAGAAAGGTTTCTGAATGAAGGAAGGCGTGAGGAAAAGTTAGGAGCAGCTACGGCCGCAGCGCTGATAAAAAATTCTAAGTTGGTGGATGCTTTGTTACAGCGAACTTTGGATGACCATGAAGACATCTGGGTCAGAGAGAAATCAGTGATGGCTTTGAGGTCAATTGGAAAGCCAGCTCAGGTGGCTATTCCAAAGCTGCTCAAATTGCTGGCTGAAGATAGAGCAGAAGACCCCTTTCAAGACTTAGACCGTGCTTTGGGCTATACGATTGCCTCTCTTGCTCCCAATCCATATATTTTGACCTTAGATAAAAAAGTATTTTATCGTGGAGTTAGGAAACTCCTCAATCATAAGCATATGAATGGGAGGGATGCAGGCATGAAGATGATTCAAGCAATCCCCAAAGAAGAGTTTCATCAAATTGCCGATTTGACACGTCATATTATTGAAGACAAGGACTTAGGTTATACAGCCTATCAGAGTCTTGGGGCTATGAGTGGGGCATTAAAAATATGGGCTAGGTTGGGCATTGCTGATGGCGTCGAACACGCCCTTGAGCCTCTCAATAGAGCAACAGGCAAAGGTGGATTTAAGAACCGAATGCTGATGGATGTTCTTCCTCATTTTGGAGGGCATGCAAAGCCTATCCTTCCTAAGTTACGCACCATGAATACCAAAGGTCGATTTAAAGAGCCTTGGGATGTTATGGTGAAGGCGATAGAGGAGGCTCCTGATCCAGAGTTCTCTATTAGCTTTGAAGAAGCAAAAAAGTCTAGATAAAGCGTATCAGCCCTTCAGGTTGAATGATCAAGATTCTCGGTTGACCATCCAGGTGGAGAAAGACTCTAGGAAATCGTAAAAATCTCCTTGGCTCTTTGCAGGGAAACGTTCTTCCTCGACGGCTTTTATGATGCTTTTCTTAAAGCAATCTAACCATACTTCTCGAGTATGATTTGAGATAGGAAAGGGAAGGTGTCTGGCTCTCAGTCGAGGAGGCCCATGTCGCTGATGGTAAAGAGGAGGTCCACCTAAGAGCCCAATAAAAAAGTCGGCAGATTTTTTGGAAGCATCGACCATGGCATCTTTCCCTTGGGGGAAGATATCGCTGATCTCGGAGTCCATGAGAACTAAGTAAAAATCTTCCAAGAGTTGATAGATTCCATCTTGGCCAATGTCTTGGTACAAACCTTCAGGTGGAGGGGGGCCTTGGGGTGGGCCTCCGGGTGGGGTATAGATATCGTGAGGATTAAAATTCATAGTTCTTTAGACACTAGATGTTGAATCTGTACGAAGCCTTCATCAGAAAGAAAGCTGATCAAAATCCAAAAAAATTACGATGGTAAAAGCTTGAGTTGCTGACTAACTCTAATTTTGCGAACGTTGCCTTTTGGCTCGGTGACTTCGATGGTCAAACTTCCTCTGTTTTCCCGTACCATCTTGAGACCGAGTTTTTGACTTCCAGGATTGAGGGCTGTAACCAAGACATTGTCGTTATTTCGTTCATGGGTGATCCATCGAAAGATGGTGGTGGCTTCGTTAGGGTAGGTTGGCATACCAGCTGAAGTTGTCAGGACAGCTTTATCAAAAGATGTAAAGCTCATGGTTAATTTTTCTTTCCCACGTTTGAGTTTGACCCAGTCGCGTCCATGACGAGATTCTGCAAAGGTATGGAATCGGGCTTCCATACAATTGGCTCCGGCATTTTGCCGATCAATGATGACCCAATATTTGCCATCGACTAAGAGAAATAGCCTTCCGATAAAAGCGTTTTTCCATCCATGTAGGTAGGAGCCAGCACCGTCAACGCGAATACCTGTGATGCCTTTGCCTTTGACAGTCTCGGTCGAGTCATGATCCATATGAATATCACAGCCCAAGCCTTCGATGAAAAGTCCACTTTTTGAAGCGGAACTGCGACCATAGACATCATTTCCGCGTTTGGTGAAAGAGACGCCCGGTCGGTCGTGTTGATCTTCGATCATGGCGACGCCATTGACCATCGATTTAAAGCTAAACTGATCTTGTGAGGCATGACCTGCCCTGGCAGTGGTATTGCCACGCACGGTCATTCTTAAAGTGGGAGAGATATCGTCATTGGCGATGGCCGCCCAAGCCATACCTTTATAAACTCTTGCGACAGGTGTTTTGTTGAGAATTGAGTTTTTCTTGAATGAGTCAACCTCTTCTGGCTTGGGAACATGGCTGGCAACGTAGAGGAGGGTTCCTCGATGGGCACCATCCATCTTGTTTTTAATCTTTGACTTGATGGGCGTTTTTAAATTGATATGAGCAGCTGCTTTTAATCCAGCTAAGGGTTGTTTCATACGTTTGGCTAGCATGAAATGGTACCCGGTTGGTCCCCACCCATCGTTGTCACCAAAGGTGATGTTGTGAAAATCCATGGGGAAGTTTAAGGATTTGCCAAGCTCTTTTATTTTTAGAGCAGGGTGCTTTTTGCCGGTGGCCGATTCCCAACAATGTAGATAGGGAATCGCGAATTGCATACCGTAGTTGTAGTAGCCTGTACCTTCTGGGCATCCTCCACCATTGGTGATATACGAGCGTAGATAAGCATCGAGGCTGTGGTCGACAAAATCAACGAGCTTATTGGCGATAGAGATTTTGTCATAAAATGAGAGGGCTAGGATGCCCATTCCTCCAGCACAAACACCATTCCAGTTGGACCACTCTGTGTTGACCCACCAAGGGGGGCGGTCTAGGCATTGCTGGGCACGTTTCATGAGGTGTTTGTCGACAAAACCCATAATGATGGAGTTCTCTTCATCGCTCATGTCAGGACTCACAAGGTCGTGGAGGTATCCAATCGCAACGGAGTGCCATCCATAGGTGAGGCAGAAAAAATCTTCTTTATCAGCCGGTTTGTTCTTGTGAGCTTCACAGCTGATGTGAGTGAATTCTGTCAGTGCTTTGATTCGGTGAAAGGCTGCTTTGCGGTATTTGGGGTTCTGGGTGAGAGTCCAGGCGCCGACTAAGTTTTCAATTTGAGAGCCAATTTGGTGACTGAAGGGGTAGAGTGCTCCTTGAATGTCATCCCAGGTAGCAGGCTGTTGTTTGATGAGGCGGTTGGCATCGGCTAGTACAAGATCTGCTTCTCGTTGGATGTAGGGGTTATCCAGGTTCTCCTGAAGATAGGAGGTCATGTCTGCCTGTGCAAAAAGGCGTGGGTGCTTTTTGAGTTTTAGTTTCAAAACCTAGGGCCACAAAATGTTTAAACAGATCAAAGCCTATAGAAGAGTGCATAGAGTAAACATAGCAGCTCTAAGCCTTGGGTGATAAAATTACATGGCTCGCATGTGGTTGACCAATCCACAGCGATCAGCATTTCCGTGATTACCCGAGGTGTAGTGAAGCGTATTTTTGTGGTGAAAGCTAACATCGCCAGCATTGAGAGGGACTTTGACGATTTCTTCAGGTTGGCAGACAGCCTCAAGGGCTCCACTAATAGGGTTGTCTTTAGATGCATTTTTATGCTCAACGGTACCTTGCTTGTGGGACCGAGGTACAAAGCTCATACAGCCCATATCTTCAGAGACATCTTCGACGGCCAGCCATGCCGTCATGGCAGGAGAAGACTCTTCCATGTCTTTCCAATATCCTGCATCCTGATGCCAAAGGGTTTCCCATGGATTACCAGCGGGTTTGTAGATCAATTGGTCGTACCAAAAAGAAAGGCGATCGTCTAAGAGTTGCCTCGCAACGGCGACCATCAGGTCCAAGTGCTCTTCACCTTGAAGTTCTTCAATGTGTTGGGATGGCCCAGGCAGTTGTAGGAGCTCACCTCTTTTGTATTTTTTATCCCAAAAATCAGTGTGCACTTGCCCATCAATGGCACGGCGGTAGCCAGTCTGGATTTGTTTGAGAAGCTCGCCAGTGATAACATTGGGCACGACCAGAAACCCCAAGTCTTCGAAGTCCTGCTTCTGCTTGGAAGTGATCGTGGGAGGGGCGTGAGGTTCAGTGCTCATGATGGAAGACTCTTTGGAACGATAAGAGAGAAGTTGAATGGCTTTGTTTATTTCAACGACAAACTCGCTGTGAAAGATTGATGATAAAGGAGTTAACTTTATTGCGAAATATTAAACAAGCTATCGATAAGAATTTCATGAAGGTATCGACTTGATAAATGAGAAAATCATCAATTTTAGACATATGAGTGAAGACATTTTTCAGATATTTAAGGTCAGAAAGAAAATGTTAATAAGGGAAAAGCGCTATGCTACTTCAGTGGAATTCGCCATTTTGGTATTTTTTCTAGCGGTCATCACGATAGGATTACTGACCTCTTTTGGACATCAACTACGCCATATTGTCGGATCTTCGACCGATGAATTAAAGGGGCAAAATGAACAGCAAGCTGATCATGTTTCTGAAGAGAATGAACCTCTAGGCCAAAAAGATATACGTCATTTGGATCATCAGGGTACATATCAGTAGATGCACCACATTGATATTGATGAGGTTAGTGAATAAAGGATCATCATCCTTGAAAATTTTTGAGCTTGAAATGTTTGGTGAAGAACATATCCTTGATGTGAATGACCATTAAAATTGCATTCTTAGCAATTATGATGGTTGATAGGAAATATAAATGATTGGAATGGCTCCATGCTGACAGACAACCAAATTCAACATTGGAGGGACCATGGCTATGTCATGGCTCCAAGCTTTTTCAGTCAGGAAGAGGTTCGTGCGATTCAGATGGAGGTTGAGCGACTTCGGGACGAAGGAAGGTTCAATAACGTCAGTACCCTTGGTGATGGTAAAACGGAGGATCAGCAAAACCTAAATTTACAACTTCATCAGCCGGGAAATCACAGTCCATTGATACGGGCTTTACCCTTTTCTGATAAATTTTTTAATAGCGTAAGTGCATTGGTGGGAACTCCCAATGAGATACAGACCACTCAAATTTTCTATAAGCCAGGAGGCAATGGAAGTGCTACCAACTGGCATCAAGACAATGCGTATTTTGGGGCGATGGATGTAACGATGGGCACAGGGATTTGGATTGCGGTTCATGATGCCAACGAGGAAAATGGGACGATGAGAGTCATTCCAGGGAGTCATCTTGAGAAATATGATCACGATCGAGACTTAAAAAGCAATCATCACATACGCTGTCATCCCGACGAAAATAAGGCAATCTCTTGCGTCATGCCTGCGGGTGGGGTTCTGTTTTTTAACTACGGTGTAGCTCATTGTACTGGACCCAATCAAACCCAAGGGGATAGGGCAGGTTTGGCTCTTCACGTTCACCATGTTGATATGCCACTTGGACCTGGGCAAATTCATCAACGCTTAGAAAAGAATAAAACATCACGACGTCTTTTATCTGGTGGAGATGGAGGGAAAGAAGATGATGGAGAGAGTCAGTATGGCCTTTTTGACAAGCATGTCAGACAGGTATTAGAATAATCGTGAGCCTTGGCCTGTGGGTCAAGGCTGAAGAGGATGAATTAATCGAAGGAGTTTCTTGAAAATGAAATAAAAAAACGTGAACAATTTCTAATAAAGGCATGATCCAAAATAAAAAAATGGAGATACAATGAGCTTACAAATTTTACATAATCCAAAGTGTTCAAAGAGTCGAGAGACCCTAGGTTTGATAAGTGAAAATGGGCAAGAGCCTGAGATCGTTGAGTACCTCAAAGACTTCCCATCAAAGGAAAACCTTAGAAGTGTTGTTCAAAAACTAGGAATGCCGATCACATCCATCATCCGTTTCAAGGAAACGATAGCAAAGGAGTTGGGTTTGACGGCAAAAGATGAAAGGAGTCAGGATGAATGGTTGGAACTGCTTTGCGAAAACCCCAAGCTTCTTGAGCGGCCAATTGTGATCAAAGGAGATCAAGCGATTATGGGACGTCCTCCAGAAAATGTTCTTCAGTTACTCTGAAAAGAATAGATAAAAAAGGAATTCCACTCTTTGTGGATTTGATGATCTTGGATTGAGGATCGAAAAAGGTGAATATGCGATGATGCTAAAGAAAACTATATTTGGCAGATAAAGCAATGAAATTTCCTTCCTGAGTTGAGTTGTTTATTGATGAGATGATGCTCTTAATCTTACTAAGACTCAAGACGGGGACTCCGTTGAAAATTGAAAAAAGATCAAATTTAATTTAAGGTCGAGTTTCAGTGTTGCTGAAGGTTATTCTAATCGAATACTGACAAGAAGTTAGTCGTCTTCTGGGCACGATTTAGGAAAATTATGTCATTGAGTCATTAAGGGAAGAGCGCTAAAACTTAGCTGGTCATCATTGGCTAAAAGATAACAAGATAAAGCAAAAATGATTGAGATATCCGTTGTCTAAACCGACAGATTGGCCTATACTTAAAGAGCTCACTGTTATGACTCAATATTTTAATGCAAAAATATAATATTGTCGCCTTGATGATGATAACGTTCTGTTCGATTCTAGGGGCAGAATATTATTCGGGGCCTCGGGAATATAGCATGAGGCCCAGCCCCAATCAAGAGTGGAATATGGG
>Ga0233432_10001055_pt1 | contig 26781 bp, 24 predicted proteins | sample SI_122_August201_6_FD_179870 | JGI IMG/M metagenome (GOLD analysis project Ga0233432, IMG submission 179870) | Seawater microbial communities from Saanich Inlet, British Columbia, Canada - SI_122_August2016_10_MG | ecosystem: Environmental > Aquatic > Marine > Inlet | place: Canada: British... | reverse complement strand
GGAATATGCCGAAATTCTCCGCCGCACCTGGACAGAAACTGCACCGTTCGATCATAGCGGCGCGTTTTACGATGTTCGGGGTGCATACGCAGAAATTCGCTGCAAGCAGTCACCCCATATCCCAATGTTCGGTGGCGGCGGATCAGACGCTGCAATTGCTGCCCTCGCCCCTTTCGCCGACACATTCATGCTTTGGGGCGAACCTCTGGCGGACACGGCTGCATTCATGACGCGCGTCACAGCAGCGGCGGCACGCCACCATCGCCGCCCCAATTTCAGCCTCTCAACCCGCCCTATTCTAGCCGAAACTGATGATCAGGCATGGGACCGGGCGCACCAGATATTGGCAGATATCCATCGCATTCGCGGGGATGCCCCGCCGCCAACGCGCCACAACGAAGGCTCAAAGCGCTTACTGGCCGCTGCCGCGCGCCAGGATGTGCATGACGCCTGCCTCTGGACCAAACTGGCGGAGGCAACCGGAGCTGCCGGGAATTCCACAGCCCTTGTCGGAGCACCGGATACAGTCGCAGATGCGCTGGCGGAATATTACAAAATCGGCGCCTCTAGCCTTTTGATCAGAGGCTACGACCCGCTCCGGGATGCAGAGCAATACGGTGCTGAACTTATTCCGCTTGTAAGGGAACGGATCGCGGCTATCGACGCTACGGCGACCTAGCCAACGTCCCGAATTTCAGGCGCGATGCCCAAAGGATCGCCATCCAGCTTCCGGCCCAATTCAAGCGCGCCCAGCCAATCAAGACCAGCTCGCAAGCGCACAACATCACCGATTACGATAACGGCGGGCGCTGGTGCCGCTTGGCCTGCTTCTGCTGCACCGCCAAGGGTTGTTTCAATAACGGACTGGCATGCCGTCGCCGCGTTTGAAACAAGGGCTACCGGCTCATCAGATGCGCGCCCTGCTGCTATGAGCCGGGCGGATATTTCAGGCAGTGTCTTAATGGCCATATACAACACGATCACAGGCGCGCCCTTGGCCAACGCCGCCCAATCTATGCCGCCAGGAACAGCACCCGTCGCGTCATGCCCCGTGATGAAAGCCACGACGGAATTCACGTTCCGGTCCGTTGCCGGAATGCCTGCATATGCAAGGCCGCCAATGCCTGCCGTGATGCCTGGAACAATCCGGAACGGCACACCTGCGCGGACCAGGGCCAGGGCCTCCTCCCCACCGCGGCCAAACAGAAACGGGTCCCCGCCCTTAAGCCTGATAACGCGCTTACCGGCTTTAGCTTCGCGTACCAAACGCGCTGAAATATCTGGTTGCTTAGGCGATGGCCTACCACCGCGCTTACCTGCATGAACGATATCCGCACCGGGCCTGGCCAACGCTAAGCAGCCCGGATCAACTAATGCGTCATGCACGACCACATCCGCCTGGGCCAGGCCGTTCAACGCATGCAGCGTCAATAAGCCAGGATCGCCCGGGCCTGCGCCGACGAGCCATACGGCCCCCGGGTCCAGCACTGGCAGGCCGTCAAAAAGAGTATTGCTGCGCATCATGGTGCCGGTGTGGCCGACGCAAGGGCGCGGCAAATCGCGACCATCTTTGAAATTGGGTGCTGTGTGAAAAGCGTTAGCACCTCATGGATATCATCAATCGCGGCCTGATCGAGTGACCCGTCCAGCGGATCTAACTCAGCCGCAATCGCCCGGGCGCGGGCGGCGGATTGCTGGCGCGCTTCGTTGATGACCGCTTGCATCCGTCCATCAGTGGCAATTGGGGCCAGCAGCGTCCAGGAAAGTGCCAGATAGCCCGGCCAGTAGGCTAAATGCCGATACATGCTGGCGATCACCCGGCCGTCTTCCTCACAGACCGCGTTCAGCATATCGACGAGATTGCGGATCGGCGGATCAAGCGCAGAAAGCGCTGGCAGTGGCGGTAAAGCAGGCAATGGCGGTTCCTGCACTGGTTTCGGCGGTGCGCCCGGCACCCCATCCGAAGCATCCAGGCGTGCCAGAACAGCGGAAAGGCCGATCAGGTTCATAGCGTTGGTGCGGTCGTAGGAATCCAGGATCGCGCGGATCGTGAGCTGGCCAAGCCGATCAACGCCCGCCGCCGCAAGCGCTGCTTTTGGAATCAGCGGTAACTGTGGGGGCCGCAGATGCCTGCGGAACGCTTGAGCTTCCGCCGCCACCCGGCCAGACACATAAATCGGTCGCACCATGCCCCACACGGCAGGCAGCGCGCCGGGCGTCACCGCGAGGCGCCGCCATACTAGGTTGACCACATCAACGCCCGTGACAGCCTTGATATCCTGATAGACCTCCCGGATTTCGCCGGTAGCTTCGCTTTCCAAGATCGCCGGAATGGGATCGGCTGCGGGATTCATCGGCTCTGCCTCAATCTGTCAGGTGATGGTTTCTGGCTTTCTGATAGAATAGCGCCCATGACCGCTCCCGTCGCCCCCCCAGTCAGCGCCAATACAGCGCCAGCCGATGCGCCATTACGGCGCGGCTGGACTACAGGTGCCTGCGCCGCCGCAGCAGCGCGGGCCGGGTATGCAGCTTTGCTTACAGGCAAGATGCCTGCATCAGCCCCTTTGCTGCTGCCACGCAATCTCCGCACAGATTTCGAAATCTTAGCGTCAGCCATTGAAGCAGATGGCCGGGCGATGGTCGCTATTGTTAAAGATGCCGGCGACGACCCGGATGTAACCCATGGCGCCACCGTTGAAGCCCGCGTAGCGCTGCTTCCGCCAGGCAGCGGGTTGAGGTTTCTGGCAGGAGATGGCGTTGGCACGGTGACAGCGCCCGGATTGCCGCTGGATGTTGGCGAACCGGCGATCAATCCAGGCCCGCGCCAGATCATCCAAGATAATTTAGCCGCTATCGCAGACGGCGCGCCGCTCGATCTATCCGTTGAAATCGCGATTCCTGGTGGGCAGATGCTGGCGGAGAAAACCATGAATGGGCGCCTTGGCATTGTCGGCGGTCTGTCCGTGCTTGGCACCAATGGCGTTGTAACGCCCTATTCCTGCGCGGCGTGGATTCACGCAATCCACCGCGGTGCCGATGTCGCTTGCGCGCTCGGCCACACCCATTTGGGTGCTGGCACGGGCGCGCGGTCTGAAGCTGGCGTCATGATGGCGACTGGCTTGCCAGAACAAGCCATGCTGGACATGGGCGACTTCGCCAGCGCCACGCTGAAATACGTGCGGGGCAAGAAAATTGCACGGTTCAGTCTTGGTGGTGGATTCGCAAAATTCGTGAAGCTGGCCCAAGGTGCAAGGGACCTGCATTCCGCCCGCTCACAGGTAGATATTGCGGACTTAGCCGCACGGCTGGAGCGGTTGGGCGCGCCTTCGGAAACAGTGAGCGAGGCCGCAAAAGCGCCTTCCGCAGGTGCGGTTTTGGCGGTGTCAGAAGCGGCAGGCATTCCCCTGCCAGACGATATCGCCAAGGATGCAGCGCGCGCAGCACGGCAATTGCTCGGCGACGGCCCCGCACTGGAAATCATGCTGTTTAACCGGGCAGGCCGCCTGCTCGCCCGCCACGAAGGTTAGAGTACCCATGATGATCAAGGCCCAATCAATACGGCAATCACGGCGCGCTTTCCCGAAGATCAGAAGACCATCTTCGCCAAGCGCCGCACGGCCTTAAGGCGCTATGGTGAGCCCGAGGAAGTGGCGCATATCACCCTGTCGCTCGTCCTCCCGGCCGCGAGTTATATTACAGGTGCCGCCATCCCCGTAGATGGCGGGCTGACGATCAGGAACGCATGAACGGCGTTTGCAGCAGCCGACCGTAACTCTCAACCGCATCATCCACGCCAGAAAGCCGGAGACAGCGCCAGAGGCTTGCCTGGTTCGCTGTCACCACCGGCCGGCCAAGCGCACCTTCCAGGGCTTCAATAATCCCAACGCAGCGGAAGCCCGTTCCAGCGATGAATACGGCGTCGGCCTCATCGGGGCAATTGTCTGTGATTTGCTGGTAGAGCGGTTTGATGCGTTGGGCAAAGCCCATGCCGCGGGCATATAGGTCCGCTGGCGGAATATCCCGCCACTTACCGCCGGGATCGTAGCGCATGGTGCCTGCAGGTTCGAACCCATAGTCACCATAATATGTACGCGCGGATTGAATAGCGGCGTCGCCGAACCAAGGCGGTGCCACAATGAAGGGTCGCCGCGCGCCGACCGCCATAAGGCCAGCAATCGTATCCGCGCCATTGGTCGTCACGTGGACTGTATCGCCAAGGATCGTCCGCATTTCAGCGATGACGGCCTCATCCCAGCCTTTGCCGCCAATGACGCTGCTGGATGTGTGGCCAATAACGATGGCCTCTAACTCCATTGATGCGAACTGTTGGCATCCGCGCGCTAAATCATCCGCCAGATCAACGCCGTTTCGGTCTACCCGCCATTCAGCCCAAGGGGCAGCCGCTGTGACCCGCGCCGCATGAACGGATACGCCCCTCGGCACCATCGCCTGCCATTCCGCTTCCGGCACCGCTTCAGAGCTGACGATGAACATACCGATCCGCGCCCGGTCGCCCCAATTGTCGTTATTCATGGCCTGATTTCCCTTACACCCGCGATACGGCTGCTGCGCCGAACAATCCTGTCGGGCGGATCCACAATGTCAAAATCACCAGTGCCGCGCCGATAAATCCTGCCGAGCCCGTTCCGATGACAGGGTCCAGATACCCCGTCGCCAGGCTTTCAGAAAGGCCGACGATGACAGCGCCAGCGATTGTGCCTGGAAAACTGGTCAGCCCGCCGATCACCACCACCGGCAACACCTTCGCCAGCACCAATCCCATGCCAAACCCGCCGAGCCCATCAATGCTCCACAACACACCGCCCGCAACGCAGAGTGCCGCTGACAGCGCCCAGGCGAGTGCCAGATAGCGGGTGATGCTGATGCCGGCACCGGTCGCTGCCTGGGCGTCATCAGCCACGGCCCGGATCGCGATCCCCGCGCGGCTAAGCCGGAAGAACAGCATCATCGCCACGACCAGCAGGATCGCGACGCCGCTGGACAGCACCCTGGACGGCGGCACGATCACAGCCCCCCAAACCCAAAGCGCATCCTCAAACGGGACCGGAATGGCGGACGGTAGGCCTGTTAGCGTCAACGCGGACCCAGCACGCATCAATACGCCCAGTGCCAACGTCGCCATGACGACAGCGACCACGGGGCGGCCAATCAGCTTGCGAATGACAATGCGGTTGAAGGCAATGGCGAGCCCTATGACAGCACCAATCGCCGCCGCAGCTGCTGGCAAAATAGGCAGGCCAAGTACCTGCACGCTCACCCCTGTCGCCTTTGTGCCAAGGCTCACCCACTCACCGAGTGAAAAGTTCAGGACTGTCGACGCCCGGTAAACCACGACGAACGCCATACCGACCAGCGCATACACTGATCCGGACAGCAGACCGTTCATCACAAGGGCGAGGAAGTAATCCATCGCCAGAGTATGGAACGATGCGGCTGCTCTGCGCTACTTTGCTTTTGCGTAGCTGTCCCGCAGCGCAATGGTGCGGATGAAATTCAAGCCCGCACCTTGATCGCGGCTGAAATAGCCCAAGCGTTCGAATTGAATGGGCGTGCCCGGTTCCGCATCGCCCAAGCATGGCTCAAGCTTGCAGCCCGTAAGGCGTTCCAGCGAATCCGGGTTCAGGTCCTCAATGGGGTCGCCGTTTGCTGAAGGGTTTTCGGAAAGAAACAGCGGGTTCAGCAAGTTGGCATTAGCCTCAACGGCGTGACCGGCAGAGACCCAGTGGATTGTGCCTTTGACCTTGCGGCCATCAGGGGCATTGCCGCCTTTGGTCGCTGGATCATAGGTGCAGATCAGCTCGACGACATTGCCATCAGCATCCTTTACGAAGTCCTCGCAGGTGATGAAGTAGGCGAAGCGCAAGCGGACTTCACGGCCAGGGCCAAGGCGGAAGAACTTCCGCGGTGGGTCCTCCATAAAGTCATCCTGTTCAACCCAAAGCGTGCCGGAGAACGGAACCATACGGGTTCCCAATTCTGGGCGGCCAGGATGGTTCTGGGCTTCCAGCATATCGACCTGACCTTCGGGCCAGTTGCGAATTGTGACCTTCAAAGGCTTCAGAACAGCCATACGGCGTTCAGCATTGTGGTTCAGGTTTTCGCGGATGGCGTGGTCGAGCATTTGCACCTCGACCGTTGAATCACTGCGAGACACTGCGAGCTTGCCAATGAATTCCTTCAACGCCGCCGCCGGGACGCCGCGCCGCCTGATCCCGCGGATCGTGGGCATGCGCGGATCATCCCAACCATCCACATGGCCTTCGGTCACAAGCCGGGTCAGCACGCGCTTCGACAACACGGTGTAGGTGATGTTCAAGCGGGCGAATTCGTACTGGCGAGGCGCAGCGGGTGCCGGAACGCGTTCCAGCAACCACTCATACAATGGCCGATGGTCTGCAAATTCCAGCGTGCAAAGCGAATGGGTGATGCCTTCAATCGCGTCCGACTGGCCGTGAGCGAAATCATATGTCGGATATATCTTCCAGGCATCGCCCGTGCGCGGATGAACGGCATGCTTGACCCGGTAGAGTGCGGGATCGCGCAGGTTCATGTTGCCGCTCGACATATCGATGCGGGCGCGGAGCGTGTAGCTGCCTTCAGGGAATTCACCGGCCCGCATCCGGGCAAATACATCCAGGTTTTGCTCGACAGAGTATTCCCGGCCAGGGCTTGGGCGGCCAGGTTCTGTCAGCGTGCCGCGATAAAGGCGCATGTCCTCTGCCGACAAGTCACACACATAGGCGTCCTCGTTTTTGATCAGATGCACGGCCCAGTCATAGAGCTGCTCAAAATAGTCCGACGCATAGTGCAGGTGGTCGCCCCAATCGAAGCCCAGCCAGCGCACGTCTTCCTGAATGCCGTCAATGAACGCCTGTTCTTCCTTGGCGGGGTTGGTGTCGTCGAAGCGCAGGTGACAGCGCCCGCCAAATTCATCCGCGACGCCGAAGTTCAAACAGATCGACTTCGCATGACCAAGATGCAAATAGCCATTCGGCTCTGGCGGAAACCGGGTGACGACTTGGGCATGCTTGCCCGCCGCCAAATCGGCGCGCACTGTCTCCCGCACAAAGTCCTCACGTTCAATTTCAGTATCTTCAGACATATCTGGCGCACCCTCTAACGGCCCGCGGGTTATGCAGGAGGGGCATTCCGCAGTCCAGCAATCTTTCCGCGCGGGCCCCCATGAACATTGTAGCGCCACTGGATCATGCGCATAGTTATGGCGAAGTTTAGGAACAGGCCCCAAGGGCGAGACCCCCCCAGAGGAGAACGCACATGCGCGACATTGATTACAATACCATCACAGATGCAGTGGTCAGCGCCTATGCAGACACGCCGAATGAGCGGTTGCGGGAAATATTGGGTGCATTGATTCCACGCCTGCATGATCTCATCCGCGATATTGAGCTGACACCAGCCGAATGGCGCATGACAATGGATTTTTTGCTGCAGGCGGCAAAGGCCAGCAGTGACCAGCGGAATGACTTTATTCTGCTGTCGGACCTGCTTGGCGTGTCAGCAGTCGTCGATCTGGTCGATGGGCGGGGTGACGAGGGTGCGACCTCCGCCACGCTGCTTGGGCCATTCTATGTGCCGGGCCAACCGGATATGGCGAGCGGTGCCAATCTCATCAAAGACAATCCAGGGGAGCGTCTTGTCGTGCAGGGCCAGGTGTTGAGCGCCAATGGCGGCCCACTTCCCCATGCTGTTCTAGAAATTTGGCAGAACGCGCCGAATGGCCTCTACACTGTGCAAGACCCCGATCAACCGGAGGACAATTTGCGCTGCACGCTTCGCGCCGACGCCGAAGGGAAGTACAGCTTCGCCACCGTTAAGCCGCGATCCTACAAAGTGCGGGAAGACGGTGCGGGCGGAAAACTGGTGAAAGCGTCAAGCTGGCATAGCTGGCGGCCAGCCCATATCCACTTCATCATTTCCGCTGACGGCCACAAGCGCCATGTCACGCAAATTTTTGACGCCGCTGACCCTTATGTCGATAAAGATGCAGTTTTCGGTGTGCGTGCAGATCTGGTGAAGCCCTTTGACCAGGCACCAACAGATGCGGACATAGCCAACTTCCCCGATGTGCAAAGCCCGTTCAATGTCGTGAATGTCGATTGGGTGCTAGCGCCCACGAGCGGGTGATGTTGCGCACGTGATCTAGCCTGAGCGTCGAGAGGGCCTACCCTGCCGACGGATACACACAAATGGAGACGATAAGATGGCGGCAAAAACGCGGAAGGCGAAGCGGGTTAGCAAAGCGGTTCTGAATAAGCTCAAGCAGGTTTCAACACCAACAATTACAACGCAGCTGATGAAGACCTACGGCCTGAACAATATGTCCCTCCGCGACGTGCTGCCGGTTGACCCAAGCCTTGGCCGCTTCGCCGGGCCAGCGTATACGCTGCGCTATGTACCCATCCGGGAAGACATGCGCCCAGAGCAGGCGCTTGATCACCCCGCCAATTTGATGACGCCGATTGTTGAATCAATCCCCGCAGGGGCGGTCATGGTGATGGACGCCAATGGCGACAATGATGTCGGCATTCTGGGTGGCAATATTCTAATGCGCCTGAAAACCCGCGGCATTGCAGCAGCCGTGACCGATGGCGGCATGCGCGATGTTCCTGAAATTGATGTGCTTGGCATGCCCGTATGCTGCACAGCCTATGCCCCACCGCCCAGTTTCACGAAATTGATGCTGGCCGAAAGCGAATGCGTTGTGACATGCGGCGGCGTGCCCATTTTTCCCGGCGATATCATCGTCGGCGATGACGAAGGCACCGTCGCCATCCCCGCTGAATACGCCGCCGCTATCGCCGATGCCGGACTGGCGCAAGATCATATGGAAGGCTGGGTAAGCCGCCGCCTAGCCAAAGGCGACCCCATGCCCGGCCTATACCCGCCAAACGAAAAAGCCCGTGCTGAATATGACAAATGGGTAGCAGCCGGCGAACCAGACGAAGTCTGACCGCACCTCTGAACAGTCGCGAGATGACTTTGCTCTGCCTGAGACGCTCATCACTAGTATATTGCAAACTACTGCTTGATAGCCCAAACGTTGCCCTTAATAAGAGGTACGAGAGGTCTCACGACAACATGGACAGGCGGCGATTGACTACATGGTTTGAAGTCGGAGGCTCAGCGCTTGCGATTGCATATGCACTCTTGATCGCGTCAAACACGGGAAATGAGATTCTAGGGTTTTCCTTGCTGCTCATCTCATCCTGCCTATTTGCTGGATGGGGTATCATCGACAAACGATGGGCGTTTTTAGCGCTTCAATTCTTCTATGCTGTTTCTGCCATTATCGGCCTAGTCCGGTGGTCATAGAAAGTGGCCGGGGTAGGGTAAATCTGTTCAGACTCCTTGCATTTCTGAACACTCCAACAACGACGGAAGTGATCCATGAAAGCCGTAGGTTTCGAAGAATACTTGCCGATTGACGCGCCGAACGCCTTTCTGGACCTTGAATTGGCGAAACCTGTGCCTGAGGGTCAGGATATTCTCGTCGCTGTGAAAGCCATTGCGATCAACCCGGTTGATACCAAGGTGCGCGCCAATCGGGGCGTTCCGGCAAAGGTCGAGGATGGCCCTCGGGTTATTGGCTATGATGCAAGCGGTGTCGTTGAAGCTGTCGGGCCAGACGCGAGGCTTTTCAACGTGGGGGATACCGTTTGGTATGCGGGCGACATCACGCGGTCCGGCTGCAATGCTGAATTTCATCTGGTGGATGAGCGGATTGTCGGCCGCGCGCCAAAATCGCTTGGCTTTGCAGAGGCAGCCGCCCTTCCCCTCACCACAATCACGGCCTATGAGGCGTTCTTTGATCGGCTTGGTATTGACCGGAATGGTGCGAACAAAGGCCAGAGCATCCTGATCATCGGTGCTGGTGGCGGTGTTGGCTCTATCGGCATTCAACTGGCAAAACATGCAGGCCTGACCGTCATCGCCACCGCATCCCGCCCCGAGACAGAGGCCTGGGTAAAGACGCTTGGCGCAGACCATGTCGTCAACCACCGCGAGGATATGGTCGCCCAGGTGCGCGCACTCGGCATGCAGTTCGTGGATCACATCGCGATCTTCAATGACATGCGCCATTGGGATACGGCGGTTGAACTGATCCGCCCACAAGGCGGCATAGTCTCCATCGATGATACGAACCTGCCAATGCCTATGGACGTTATGAAAATGAAATCCGCCAGCTTCCACTGGGAATTCATGTTCGCCCGCGCCATGCACCAAACGCCAGACATGATTGAGCAACACAAGCTACTAACCTGGGTCGCTGGGGAGATCGATCGCGGTGCCATGCGCACCACACTTGATGCGGTGCTGACGCCAATCAACGCTGCCAATATGCGCGAAGCCCACAGGCTGGTTGAAACAGGCCGGGCCAAAGGAAAGGTCGTCGTCGAAGGGTTCTAACGCCCGCGCTGGTCACTGAGTGGCGCATATGGTGTAGCCGATATAGTCTTCCTGCCAATCTCCCGATGACTGCAGGATCTGACCTCCCCATGGCGCACGAAGACAAAATTGCTGAACTGGAACGGCGGCGCGCAGAAGCGCGTGCAATGGGGGGCGAGCGCAAGCTGGCGGCGCGGCGGAATGCCGGCGTCCTCAATGCGCGGGAACGGTTGGATTATCTGCTGGACGATGGGTCCTTTCTGGAAGCAGGCCTGCACGCCTACTCGATCCGCCCCGAAACGCGGGAGAAATCCGCTGCGGACGGTAAGATCGCTGGGTATGGCATGATTGATGGACGGCCCGCAGCACTGGTCGCGAATGATTTCACGGTTCTGGGGGCGTCCTCATCCCAGGTGAACATGAAAAAAATGGGGCACATGAAGAAGACCGCGCGGGAACGCCGGATGCCTCTGGTCTTGCTTGGCGAAAGCAGCGGCGGCCGGATGCCAGACCGCATGGGCGCATCAGGCCGCGCCACCATCGGCCAGGATCGCGAAGAATACCGCCGGACACGGGATACGCCTTGGGTCTCAACACTGATGGGCCAGTCATATGGCTCCTCCACCTGGTACAGCGTGATTTCGGACGTCGTGTTTGCCCGCAAAGGTGCCGTAATGGCTGTCACCAGCCCGCGCGTTACCTCTATAGCCATTAGCCAGGATATTTCGGCGGAAGAACTTGGTGGGTGGGAACTGCACGCCAAAACCACCGGCCTCGTCGATGCCGCATTCGATACTGATGAAGAAGTGCTGGACGCGGTCAAAACCTACCTCTCCTACATGCCATCCTATGCGGGTGAGGCACCGCCCCGCGCGGCACCGGGGGCCGCCGATGATCAGGAGAAGCTGCTAGAGCTCGTGCCCGAAACCCGGCGGCGCGTCTATGACATGCGCAAAGTGCTGAATGTCATTGCGGACCAAGGCTCAATCTTTGAGCTGAAGGCACTGTTTGGGCGGGCTGTCATCACTGCATTCGCGCGGATCGAGGGCCGGGTCGTTGGCTTCCTTGCGAACAATCCCCGTTTCAAAGCAGGCGCCATTGACCCCGACGCCTGCGATAAAGCCGTGTCCTTCATTGTACTGTGCGACAGCTTCAACATTCCCCTGATCTCTATGGTCGATCAGCCCGGTTTCTTTATCGGTGTCGAGGGGGAACGGAAGCGTGCGCCGGGCAAGATCATGAATTGGATGAACGCACTCGCCCAAGTCACTGTGCCGCGCTTTAGCGTGATTGTGCGCAAAAGCTTTGGCCAAGCCTATCTGAATATGGGCGGTGGGCGGAACGCGGACGAAGTGCTGGCCTGGCCAATGGCAGACCTGGGATTCATGGAGCCCAGACTCGCCGTAAACGTGTTGCATGGGATCAAGGCCGAAGACGACCCGGAGCGTTTCGAAGCCCTGGCAGCAGAGCTTGAACGCGATACTGAAGCCTGGGATTTGGCCGGGCTATATGAAGCACAATACGTCATCGACCCCCGCGAAACCCGCGCGCATCTTGCCCGGTTGCTAGAAGTTTATGAGGGCCGGCAGGTTGGCGAACACCATCTGTCCAACTGGCCAACAACCTTCTAGAACTTAGGTTTCCTGCGGGATGGACCCTGCTATCTCGCTGATTTCCAGATTTTCCCAGACCCTACCGGCCAAAATTGCCGGGCAGGCAAATCTTGCCTGCAGATCTTGCCGCCCATTTCCGCTGGCCCGGCACTTTCTGCCGTCCCGGTTGGGGCACCAGAACGGCGCTCCCGCCCCCTTCCCCGCCAGGCCTCCCAAAAGCCCCGTGCTCCACCCACGGACCTTTTTGCGGTTAAGCTAGGTGCAAACCACTTCCAGGAGCAGCACCCATGAGCATCGACTTCACAGACGAGCAGCGCCAAATTCAGGAAAACGTTGAGCGGCTCTGCGCTGATTTTGGCGACGAATACTGGCTTGAACGCGACAGTGACGGCCGGTTCCCGGAAGATTTCTGCCAGATGATCGCCGACCAGGGCTATATGGGCATCGCCATCCCTGAAGAATATGGCGGGTCCGGCCTCGGCATCACTGAAGCGGCGATCCTGATGCAGGCGATTTCCGGGTCTGGTGCAGGGAATGGCGGGGTCTCATCCGTTAGCCTTGGCATATTCGGCCTTAATCCGGTCGTGAAATATGGAACCCACGAACAGAAGTCACGCATGTTGCCGCCGGTCATAAGCCGTCAGGACATCGCCTGCTTTGGCGTGACGGAACCCAATACTGGTCTCGACACAACCCGCCTTAAAACCAAGGCTGTTCGCAAAGGTGACCACTATGTGGTGCACGGCCAGAAAACTTGGATGAGCACAGCCCAGGTCGCCAACAAAGTCCTGCTGATCGCCCGCACGGCGGATGAAGGCGAAACTGCCCGGCCAATGGATGGCCTCACCCTATTCTACACGGACCTCGACCGCTCCAAGGTCGAGATTCGCGAGATCGAGAAGATGGGTCGGAAATGCGTCGATTCCAATCAGGTATTCATCGACGGCCTGGAAATACCCGTTGAAAACCGCATTGGCGATGAGGGCAAAGGGTTTCGCTACTTGTTGGATGGCATCAACCCGGAACGCATCCTAATCGCTGCTGGCCTCATCGGGCTTGGCCGCCGGGCGCTGAAACGTGCGACCGATTACGCCAATGATCGCGTGGTGTTTGGCCGGCCCATCGGTCAGAATCAAGCGATCCAGCACCCCCTTGCCCAATCCTGGGCGGAGCTTGAGGCCGCTAACCTGATGGCCTTTCGCGCCGCCCAGCTTTACGACCGCAAGGAAGATGCTGGTGCCATGGCCAATGCCGCTAAATATCTGGCGGGCGAGGCCACATTCAACGCCTGCAACAACGCAATCCTTACCCATGGCGGCATGGGCTACGCCAAGGAATTCCATGTGGAGCGGTATCTGCGCGAGGCGATTATTCACCGTATCGCGCCGATCACGCCCCACATGGTGCTCTGCTATATCGCGGAACGGGTGCTGGGCCTGCCTAAGTCGTACTGACGCTATCCGCCTGCCGCTTCCCGATACGCGCCGTTGCCGCCATGGCAAGGCCGACACCGAGCAGCAGCAGGCCAGAGCCGATCAAAAGCGCATCATCCTCACTCATCAGCATCACGTAGAACGCGGCGTAGAGGATCGCGAGCGCGCCGCCAGCACCCGCGCCGCGCTTGAATGACGACAAGGATGCACCGACATAGGCACCGTTCATCAATGCAATCACGGCAGCGGCACTGATGTAAGCGCCAGCGAGGCCTATCCGTTCAGCCAATGAAATCAGCAGCAGATAAAACAGGGCCAGCGAAAGCCCGACCAACCCATATTGCGCCGGGTGCAGTCGCCGCCCGCCGAACCGTTCCAGCACGAAGCAGGCAAGGAAGGTAAGCGCCACAAACAGCACGCCGTATTTCACTGCCCGCTCTGCGCCCACGTAGAAGTCATCAGGCCGCGCATGCCTGAAACCGATGGCACCTTGGACAGCGTCTGCCAGAAGGCTCTTTGCGTGGTCGCCATGCCATACCGCACCATAACCACGGGCCAATGCCGGAACGGCCCACGACGCTGAGAAGCCCTCCGCCGTCACCTCCCGTGTTCCTGGAAGCGGCGCGCCCTGGAAGCTTGGGTGGGGCCAGTCACCTTCAATCACAAGCTGGCTGGTTTTCGCAGCTGGGGCCATGAAGAAACCACCGGATCCCTTAAGGTTAAGTGCAGTTTTAAAGGCCACCCGCGCACCTGGTTCTGAGCGGCTGGCAAAGTTCACCCGGGCATGGATCGCGCCAAACCGGGCGTCCGCACCACCGGATTGTGGATAGTCCCGATAGGCAGGCGATGTTTGCTTGATTCGACCAAACATCCGCCCCGCGAACCCAGGCGCACCCGCTTCAAAGGCTTGCTTCCCGCCACCCACAGCAAGATCGCCCGCTGCCGCAAGGCCAATGAGATCACTCACCCCAATCACGACCGCAGCTTGTTCCCATTGAACCGATTTCAGGTTCGGAATTACGGCCCGCAAATCTGGCGTGACAAACGCGCCGCTAACCGCAACGTCAGCCCCATAAACCGGTGCCGAATAAACGCCGCGCTCTCGCATGGTGTGGGCAAGCTTTGCGGATACCTTGAGGTCTTCCGGCAGGATTACCGCATAACCCTCACTGCGAACGAGGCGCTGGCGCTCGGGAATATCCTCAGTTGCTGGAACAGTGATAGACGTTTCCGTCACATAAGGTGCCAGCAGAAACGGGCCGACAAGGCGTTGCTCACCCCCATGTTGGCGCGCGATATCCGCCAGCACTTCCTTGTGCCGCCAGGAACGCTCGCTGATCACGCCCTCGACCATACTCAGCGGTATCAGCAGAGCCAGAGTTAGAAATCCGATCAACAGCAGCTTCAAGCCCCCGCCCTGGTCTTTCAAAAAATTCTCTAACCAACTGCGCATGACGACTCTCCATTCTCACCAATGTCTGGGTGTGTTCTGAAGGACGAATGGGGCGCTGCTTGGGCGGTGCTGGGACTAAAATCAGTATCGGTTAACCCGTGTCTGCCATAAAACCCGCCGCCGCATGAAGAACGCGGCTTCGTATTTAGCTGCGGGAGTCCGGCAGGAATGCTCGAGTTCATTCGAGATAGTTTTTTGACGCCAGGTGAAGGCTTTATGCCCCATGGCATGTGCTTGTCTTGGCAACCGGGCGCGCTGTGGCTGAACGTTGGTACCGATGCGCTGATCGTATTGGCGTATCTCTCAATACCTTTCATCCTATTGTCATTCGTCCGTCAGCGTGACGACATTGCGTTTCGGGGCGTTATTCAGCTATTCGCCGGGTTCATCTTTTTTTGCGCGCTGACCCATGCATCCGGCATTTGGGTCGTGTGGTTCCCAGACTTCATCGCCCAAGGCATGCTGAAGGTCATTGCGGCTGTTATTTCACTCAGCACAGCATTCGCGCTCTGGCGGATGATTCCCAAAGCGTTGGCTATCCCTAGTCCTTCACAATTGACGGAAGCAAACGCCAAACTGGCCGAAGCCAACGCGACGCTTGAAGCGAAGGTTCAGGAACGGACACGTGAGCTAGAGGAGACCCGCAACCTCCTCCAATCCATGATCGACGCTATGCCGGTTGAAGTGGCGCATCGTGACCGGGGACGCCGCCTGAAGTTCTGGAATATTCCGTTCGGGGCGCGTTTCCAGGAAGATACCGGCATCGCTGTTCGCGAGGACATGCCGCACGAAGAAATGTTTCTGGCCCGCATGCAAGCGATCGGCATAAATGACAGTGATTGCGATGAGGCGTGGGAGGAAACTTCCCTGGCCTATGATGATCTGCAACCGCGTGAATTGCATATCAACGGTCGCGACATGCTGGTTTTGCGCACACCCACTTCAGACGGTGGCGTTGTCTCTGCTGCCATCGACGTATCCCGCGTGAAGCGCGCAGAACGTACCCTTGAGGCCCGGACTGCTGAGCTCGAAAGGTCAAACGCAGAGCTCACGCAGTTCGCTCATATTGCATCTCATGACTTACAGGAACCGCTGCGCACAATCGGCTCCTATCTGAAATTGTTACATGACGGGTATCAAAACCAATTTGACGATCAAGCACGCCTATTCATGCGGTTCGCCATGGATGGTGCTACGCGCATGCAACAGCTTATTAAGGATTTGATGGCTTATTCCAGGGCAGGAACGGACCCGACGCTACGCACGTCAGTTCCGCTCTATGGCGTACTGGAAACTGTCGAAGAGACACTAAGCAAAGAAATATCTGAAGCCAGCGTGGAAATCTTGGCGGACACTCTGCCAACTGTCATGGGTGATAGGGCGCGGATAACGCAGCTTGTTCGCCACCTCATGGACAACGCTGTCAAATACAATAATGGCCAACGACCAATGGTGCGTATGTCAGTGGAACGTGGGCCGGGGGAATGGGTAATTGCAATTGAGGACAATGGCATTGGAATCGCACTGGAGTACCAGGATCAAATCTTCGACATGTTCCAGCGGCTTCACCTAAGGGACGAATACCCTGGCGCAGGCATTGGCCTGGCCATCGCAAAACGGATCGTTGAAGGCTTTGGCGGTCGCATCTGGGTCGAATCCATACTTGGCGTCGGCTCAACGTTCTACTTCACAATGCCGGATATTCCGGGAGAGCAAAATGAAGAAGCTTATCGATTTGGACAGGCTGCTCGAGGTCAATCCAATCCGGGTCTTGCTGGTTGAAGATAATCCGGCGGACGTCCATCTAACGAAACTTGCCTTCGAGAGCGCGCATCTGGCTGTCCATCTGGAAGCTGTCAGTGATGGTGAAGAGGCGCTGCACTATCTTCAACGCGGCCCTGGCTTTGAAGACCAACGCCGCCCGGACCTAATCTTGCTCGACCTGAACATGCCCAAAATCAACGGCAAGCAAGTGCTTTCCGTCATCAAGCGTGACGTTCTGTTGAAATCGATTCCCGTCATCATCATGACGACGTCTGACGCCGATAGTGACATCGTCGATATGTATAACTTGCAAGCTAATACCTACATGACGAAGCCAATTGAATTTGAGAAATTCATCCAAGCAGTGCTGCGGTTAGACGAGTTCTCCGTCAGTATTGAACGCATGAATCGGCGCCCCATGCCGCAAAATGCACTTGCCGCCCACGGGGTCGATGCGGACGACGGCGCATGGCCCAAGCCGCCAAGTCCATTCGGCTGATCCTGATACTTGTGACAAGCGGTGCTGCTTGCGCTAGGCTTGTGCTCTATTCCACGCCCCAGTCTGATGCTGGGCTGAATGGGGGAAAATAATGACGATTATCCTTGATCCGACGGCGGAACGCGCGCCATCGGCAAAACCGGCGGCGGCGCGACCGTCCGCCGTTGACGGGCTGACGGTTGGCCTGCTCGATATTTCCAAGCCACGTGGTGACTTGTTTATGCAACGCCTGGGCGCGGCGCTCAGCGCTGAGGGTATCCAGGTCAAGCATTACCAGAAGCCGACATTCACGAAGCCAGCACCAACAGCACTCCGCCAGGAAATCGCGGAAGACTGTGATCTTATGGTCGAAGGCCTTGCTGATTGAGGCTCCTGCACAACGTGCTGTACGCATGATGTAGCAGACTTAGAGGCCCGCGGCATTCCAGCCGTTGGTATCGCGACGACCGAATTCATTGATGCGGCTGCGGCCCAGGGCGAGGCACTTGGCTTTGATCCCGCAATGATTTTCGTGCCGCATCCAATCCAGGACCGGACGGATGCTGAACTGGACCAATTAGCCCAGGACTGGCGGGACAGGATCGTCCAGAAACTGTTAGCTTAACCAGTGAGCCGGGCGGCGCAGACCAAGCCTTGGCCTGTCCGTTGGGGGCGGGTTGTTATTCCATTGATGCTAACGGCGTTTGTCGCCGTTGACCTCACGACAGGTGTGCTTGTCGACCTGGCTGAACGTCTGTTCGGCACCGATCCTGCTGCAGCCGCTCGGGCGCTGGGTGCAGCGGCGATTGTTCTTGGCTCTTGGACAGCGGCACGGCTGATTGACGCCATTGTGTGGCAGGCCCTGTTGCCACGCCGATCTGGCCATGCATCCCCCCGCCTCGCACATACAATGACAACGGTTCTGGCGTTGACGACTGGGGCAGTGGTCGCATCTACGGTCCACTATGAAGGCGTCTCCGCAACAATATTGACGACCTCAAGCGTCGTTCTGGCCATTATTGGCTTTGCTATCCGGGGCGTCATCGCCGATATTTTCTACGGCGTGGTGATCGCGTTCGAACAACCCTTCCAGATCAATGATTGGCTGCGCATGCCCGATGGCCGTGATGGATTGGTGATCGAAATGGGTTGGTGGTCAACCCGCTTGCTGACCCGCGAAGAGTTCACCCTGATCGTGCCAAATTCCAAGCTGGTGTCAGGGCTTTTCTTGAACTTGAGCAAGCCACAGCCTTTCCTCAGAGCCTCCACACGCGTGCGGTTCAGCGAAGATATCAATCCAGATCAAGCGGAACGCATTCTTATATCCGCTGCAAAGGCCGTTGAGGCCTCAGCAAATTTGCCGCGCGAACCGGAGGCCAGGATCACTGATATCAGCGCTGACGGCATTGAATTTGAGCTGCGCTTTTGGACGCCAGACCGGCTGGCCCGAGGTGACGTGCGGATGGAGATTCAAAAGAACATTCTGCGCAATATCCGCGTTGCAGGTCTCCGCCTGCCCCGCCGGCCCCGGGAGACTTGGGTGGGGGAAATTAGCGCTGATAGAACTGCGATGGCCGAGGCCGCGCTGGATTGGCTATCCGCAATCGCCGTTTTCGCTCCACTTTCCCAGGATGAGCGGCAAACACTGGCGGACCAAGCCGCACGAACCCATTTAGACCCCGGCACCGAATTGCTGAAGCAGGCTGCTGCAGGCGACAGCCTGTTCGTTGTACTCGAAGGCGTGTTGAAGGCCACAGTTCAACATGGCGAACGCCAGCCCACCGTGCTTGGACGCCTGAAGGCCGGCGACGTAATTGGTGAGATGTCCTTGCTGACTGGCGAGGCGCGGAGCGCCACAGTCACCGCCGTCACCAGTGCAGTTCTGATGCGGATTGATCGCCAAGCGCTTCAGCCAGTTTTGCAGGCGCGGCCAGAGGCTGCAGAAGCCATTGCGGTTGTCGTAGCCAGTCGTCGACAGGCGGGCGACGCCGCAATCAATTCCAATATTGAGCAAGAGAGCCATAGCGATTGGCGCGATGATCTGTTAGGCCGCATGCGATCCATCTTCCGAATTGCTTGAGTGAGGGCGCCAGCCCATGGCCTTGCCTGCAACCGTTATCATCGGCGACACCCGTCTGCGGCTTTGGAGCCAGCCTGCCGCGACCCGGCTTGGTCGCATGGCCGCCCGCGCCGGTGCGGGGGAGATCAAGGCCCTGCATCAACTGAAGGCAGATGAACCCGCGTTCTTAGTGCGCGCAGATGCTGTGATCGAGCAACGCTTGGCCACTGCCCTCATTCAAAAACCCGGAACGGTCCTAACCGCACCGTCTCGCAATGCGCCCGGCAGTGTAGCCCTGGCTGCCATGGTTCTAGGCCGTGCTGCTGCAGAAGCGGCAGAGGCATTGCTGTCTGCGGATGTCGCCCCTGATGCACCCCCTCCGGGCCTATCCTACGGCAATGCAGAGGCCATCGGTGGATCGTATGACCATGTATTGCGAAAGCAAGCCGTACCCTTCGCGGAGCGCCTTGGCGATGCGCCGAATGATCTGCTGGAGCGCCTGACTTTCGGTGCCTCCTACAAAGGGGCGACAGATTTCGTGACCAAGTTCGTGTGGCCCTGGCCCGCCCGCCATGTCACACGCTGGTGCGCCAGTTGGGGATTGACCCCCAACCAAGTGACAACCGTCAGCCTGATCCTGATGTTTCTGGCGATGTGGGGCTTTTGCCAGGGCCAGTGGCTGATCGCCGTGCCGCTCGCCTGGATGATGACTTTTTTGGATACGGTGGACGGCAAGCTTGCTCGCGTCACCATGAATTCATCCAAGTTCGGAAACGTCTACGATCACGGCATTGACCTGATCCACCCACCCTTCTGGTGGTGGGCCTGGGCCGTAGGCGCTGGCGGACTGGCCGCCACGCGAGGGCCAGAGTTTGTTGAGATGTATGATCTAGCACTCTGGGTGATCGTGATCGGCTATGTGGTGCAGCGGATTTATGAGGGGGCGTTCCTCTGGCTGTTCAAGATCGAAGGCCATATCTGGCGCCCGTTCGACTTCGCCTTCCGCTCGATAACAGCCAGGCGCAATCCGAACCTGTTTATTTTGATGGTCAGTGCCATTCTGGGCGTGCCGGATTATGGCATCATCGCTGTCGCAGCCTGGGTCGCGATCTGTATGGGCGTGCATTTCTTCCGGCTTGGGCAAGCTGCGCTGATGCAGCGCCAGGGGCGGCCCATCCGCTCATATTTGCAAGGCGGTTAGATCGTGGGTGACAGCAAAGGCGGTGTGGCGATCTTTGATTTGGATAAGACGCTCACTGTCCGCTCCAGCTACACGCCGTTCATTCTATTTGTGGCACGGCGCAGGCCTTTGCGCTTTCTACATGCGCCCCGGCTTCTATTTTTGGGCCTAATGCTCCTGCTCGGCCTTCGCCATCGGGATGATGTAAAGGCTGAGATGTGGCGCGCTGTATTGGGCGGCCTGGATCGCACAGCCACCGAAGCCATGGGTGCCGATTTCGCAAAGCATTGGGCAGAGGCAGCGCTCCGCCAGAATGCGAAGACTGTCATCGACCGCCACAAATCAGCAGGTGACAGGCTGGTGCTGGCGACGGCGGCAGTGGATTTGGTTGCTGCCCCTTTTGGCAAGGCGTTGGGCTTCGATGACATTGTCGCAACCCGGTCCGCCTGGACCAGGGATGGTAAGCTCGCCGCTGAGTTTGACGGCCTGAATTGCTATGGCGATGAAAAATTGCGCCGGGTGCAAATGCTGCTTGGCGATACAGCGCCAGAACACTCTACCGCCTATAGCGACCACGTAACCGATCTGCCGCTGCTCACATGGGCGGCCCATGGTGTTGCGGTCAATCCGCATGCCGCATTGGCAGAGGTGGTCAGCGACCATGGCCTTCAGGTAGAAGACTGGGACGCCTGACAGCGATCAATAAAGGATGCCCCATGCTGCAAGACCGTTATGGCAATGATCTCTCCACCAGTTCCGCCACTGCGAGGGACGCCTATATTGACGGCGTTGACCGGTTCCTGGCAGCGCAAGCCGGTGCCGAGGGCGCGTTTCAGCAAGCCGTTGCAGCAGACCCGGATTTTACATTGGCCCATCTGGGCCTCGCCCGTGTCCGCCAAGCTGTCGGCAGGGGCAAAGATGCAGCGGAAGCCTTTAGCGTCGTGAAAGATAACGCAGGGGCCATGACCGCGCGGGAAGTTGGCCATTTCAATGCTTTCTCCCTGCTGCTCAGTGGCGACGGCCCGGGCGCTTACAAAGCCATCCGCGCCCATCTGCTGGACCATCCCCGCGACGCCATGATCGCGCAAACCTGTATGGGCGTGTTCGGCATGATCGGCTTTAGCGGCCAACCGGGCCGGGAAGCCGAACAGCTCGCCTTCACAACCTCCCTCGCCCCCCACTACGGTGAGGACTGGTGGTTCCTTTGCCAACACGGCTTTTCACAGGTCGAGGCAGGGCAAACTAAGAATGCCGAGGCCAATCTAGAACGCGCCCTGGCGCTAAACCCTAAAAACGCCAATGCTGCCCACATTCGCGCCCATGTCTATTACGAAGCGGGGGAAACGCAGGCCGGTGCCGCCTTCATGAAGGATTGGATGCAGGACTACGACAAGGGCGGCGCGCTGCACTGCCACATCTCCTGGCATGTCGCCCTATGGGCGATGGAGCATGGCGATATTGACCAGATGTGGGAGGTGCTGGATCGGGATGTGGCACCCGGCAAAGCCTGGGGCCCGGCGCTGAATATCATGACTGATATGGCATCATTGCTATATCGGGCGGAATTGGCTGGCGTCGAAGTCCCGAAAAGCCGTTGGGCGGAAGTCAGCCGCTACGCCACAGATGTTTTCCCAAATCCCGGCATTGCTTTCGGTGATGTCCACGCGGCACTCGCCCACGCCATGGCGGGCAATATGGATGCCCTTAATCGCATCCGGACAGACGCCAAGGGGCCAGCGGCGGACGTCGTACAGACCCTGGCGGACGCATTCGGAGCAATAGCGGCGGAACGCTGGGCAGACGCCACCAAGCACCTGACTGCCGTGATGGCGAGCCACGAACGCATCGGCGGCAGTCGCGCCCAGCGTGACCTGCTTGAATATGCGCTCCTCGGAACCTTGCTGAAACAAGGGGCAACCGATGACGCCAAGCGCTTGCTGGCTATGCGCCGCCCAGAGAAGGTCCGCGCCGGTGCTATCAAAGGCCTTTAGTGTCCTGCTCTAGGCCGCGACAGAGAGGTTCGGTGCCGCCGCCAGACCGGCCAGATACACTGCCACAGCGCTAGGGCCGGGCTCGACGCCGGCCCGAGCTTCAGCGGCCGGGTTATAATTGGTGTTGGTATTCACATCGTAGACGACCGGTTGGCCATTCTGGTCAAGTGTGAATTCGATACCGGCGATCTGCACATCATTGGCCGCAAGAAACGCTTCCAGGCGGCCAAGCAGCGGGCTTTCAAAACCTTCAATGATCTCGAACATCGGCGGCGCATCGCCAATGGCGCAGGCTTCCGCCGGGCATAGCTCGAACGCGCCACCGGTGTTCACACGCACCGCATAATGTAGCTTGCCGCCAATGAATTCCATGCGGGTGATCGAGCCGTCTGAACCCGGTAGATATTCCTGTATCAGCCATACGTCATCCGCATTCGGGCTGGCCTGCAATTCAGGCAACCGGGCACGAAGATCGTCCAGATCTTGGATCAGCGAAACGCCAAGCCCTTTGCCGCCCCGGTTTGGCTTCAGGATGAACGGTGCTTCGCCGAATGCTTCCGCCGCCGCTTCAATCTGGTCCGCACCGATAGCTGCAATCGTGCGCGGCGTGGGCACTTTATGGGCCGAAAGTGCTGCATACTGCGCGGCCTTGCTCATCTCCAGACGCAACGCATTCGGGCCATTGATGACCGTATATCCCGCCAGCACGGCCTGATCCAGCAGCGCCGCCGTCATTGCCGGGGCGTGCGCGTGGCCGCGCGTCAGGGATGAGGCGCTCATACGATTGTAATAGACGCCGGGCGCTGGAGGAGTGTTCAAATCCAGAACACCTTTGTCCAGATCATGCTCAATCGGATCCAGGCCGAGCGCTTCGAATGCGGCGCGGAACGGCGGTAGCCATTCAGCATTTTCGTGCAGAATATGGATATCGGTCATGGCGTGCGCTCCAGTTTCAAGGCTTCAACCACAAACTCCCAAGCTCCCCGCCGCCAGGTCTCCTCGCCCCCCCCAACGGGGGGAGAGGGGAGGGTGAGGGGGGCGCTCTCGGCCAACAGAGATGGCGCTGCTGACACAGCCTTCCTCTGCTAACGGTTAGGGCTTATGCAAGCGCCCCCTCACCCAGCCTCTCCCCCGTTGGGGGGCGAGGAGTTGGATCAGAAGAACCGCGAGCACGCGTGCCCATGTGGCTATCTCTCTCCCCTAAATCTGAGCCGCGAGACACTTGTTCTCAAGATGAGCAGCGTTCTTGTTATCGCTGGCTTACCGGGCATATCGTGCGCAAAAGAAAAGGCCGCAGGGAATTTCTTCCCTGCGGCCCAATCCGGAATAGCGTCGTGGTCGGCCGGACTTAGAAGTCCATGCCGCCCATGCCGCCCATACCGCCCATGCCACCCATGTCGGGCATGCCGCCGCCTGCTGCGCCCTTAGGCTCTGGCTTTTCGGCAACCATGGCTTCGGTCGTGATCAGCAGTGAGGCGACAGAAGCCGCATCCTGCAGTGCATGACGCACAACCTTGGTCGGGTCGATGATGCCTTCCTTGACCAGATCGACGAACGTGTCGTTAGACGCGTTGTAGCCGAAGGTCTCGGACTTGCTTTCACGCAGCTTGCCGACGATGACGGATGCATCTGCACCAGCGTTCGATGCAATCTGGCGGCAAGGAGCCTCCAGCGCGCGGCGAACGATGTTGATGCCAACAGTCTGGTCGTCATTGTCACCCTTAAGCTTGTCCAAGGAACGAACGGCATAGACCAGAGCGGACCCGCCGCCAGGAACGATACCTTCTTCGACAGCAGCGCGGGTTGCGTTCAGGGCGTCGTCGACGCGGTCTTTACGCTCTTTCACTTCAACTTCAGAACCGCCACCGACGCGAATAACTGCAACGCCACCGGCGAGCTTCGCCAGACGTTCCTGCAGCTTTTCACGGTCGTAATCGGAGGTGGTCTGGTCAATCTGCTGACGGATCTGGCCGCAGCGGGCTTTGATATCACCCTTCTTGCCAGCGCCATCGACGATTGTCGTGTTGTCTTTGTCGATGGAAACGCGCTTGGCGGTGCCGAGCATGTCGAGGGTGACGTTCTCAAGTTTGATGCCAACATCTTCGCTGATGACCGTGCCGCCCGTCAGGACAGCCATGTCTTCGAGCATGGCTTTACGACGATCGCCGAAGCCAGGAGCCTTCACTGCAGCAATCTTCAGGCCGCCGCGCAGCTTATTGACCACGAGGGTCGCGAGCGCTTCGCCTTCGATGTCTTCAGCAACAATCAGAAGCGGACGGCTGGACTGCACAACAGCTTCCAGAACCGGCAGCATCGCCTGCAGAGAAGAAAGCTTCTTCTCGTGCAGCAGGATGTATGGGCTTTCCTGCTCGCAGATCATCTTGTCAGCATTGGTGATGAAGTACGGGGAAAGGTAACCACGGTCGAACTGCATGCCTTCAACGACATCGAGTTCAGTTTCGAGGCTTTTGGCTTCTTCGACGGTGATAACGCCTTCGTTGCCAACCTTCTGCATCGCTTCAGCAATCATCTGGCCAATGGCGGCTTCGCCGTTAGCAGAGATCGTGCCGACCTGAGAAATCTCGGAAGAGTCTTTGACCTTCTTGGAGCGCTTCTTCAGGTTTTCAACAACAGCTTCGACAGCTTGGTCGATGCCGCGCTTCAGATCCATCGGGTTCATGCCGGCTGCGACGGACTTAGCGCCTTCGCGGACAATCGCCTGAGCCAGAACGGTAGCAGTGGTGGTGCCGTCGCCAGCTTCGTCATTGGTACGGGACGCGACTTCGCGAACCATCTGTGCGCCCATGTTTTCGAACTTGTCAGAAAGCTCGATTTCTTTGGCGACGGTGACGCCGTCTTTCGTGATGCGGGGGGCGCCGAACGCCTTATCGATCACAACGTTACGGCCTTTAGGGCCGAGGGTGACTTTAACCGCGTCTGCAAGCGTGTTCACGCCTTTGAGCATGCGGTCGCGCGCGTCAGAGCCGAAGCGAACTTCTTTCGCTGCCATGGTATTTTTCCTTTAACTTGAGTGCGGGCCAGAAAGACGAGAACCGCCTTGGCCCGAAATTCGGGTATTCGTCGTTCAAAAGCCGTCAGCGTTAGCCAACCCCTTTTGCTCCGTCAGCGTTAGCCGACGATGCCCAGAACGTCGCTTTCCTTCATGATCAGCAGCTCTTCGCCGTCGATCTTTACTTCCGTGCCAGACCATTTGCCGAACAGGATTTTGTCGCCTGCTTTCACGTCAAGCGCGTGCACTGCGCCATCATCGCTGATGCGGCCAGCGCCTGCAGCGACGATTTCGCCTTCTTGTGGCTTTTCCTGAGCGGTTTCAGGAATAATGATGCCGCCAGCGCTTTTCTCGTCTTGCGTCACGCGACGCACGAGCACGCGGTCGTGCAGAGGCCGAAACTTCATGGCCATGGATAGCCCTCCTCAAAGTGATTTATCTGTTGAATGCCCACCGGGCCGCCCCAAAAAAGCTGCGAGGCCCGTCGGTTGCGACACAAGTAAGCAATCAGCGTGACTCATTCAAGCAAAAAATTAGCACTCGTGCGGGGCGAGTGCTAACAGTTCACTCTTTGGCGGCCTTATTCGCACCTACCACTTTGATATATGGCTCATTTTCCTGACTTCCTGCAACAGCGCCTCTTAGCCGAGAAGGCCTACGCCCTTGCCTGCTGCCCTTGACAATCAGGGAGATGGCCGTCCGATTCTATCAACTTAAAGGAGGGAGCTTCAGAAAATCGAGCCGCAGCTGAGTTAGTCGAACTAGGCGGCCGCGACTGTCGATACTGATGCGCAAAATTCATTGATATCGACCGGCTTCTGCAGGGTAATCACTGCACCCAGTGCGCCCGCGACGGGTAGGAATGATTCCTTCAGCATGCTGCCGCCGCCCGATACCGCTATAATTTTTGCGGTCGGGTTGTGAGACTGGATTTCCATAATGGTCTCCAATCCGTCTTTATCCGGCATCATGATATCTGTGACGATGACATCAAGCCCCCGCGTTTGGGCAATCTTGACGCCGACAACGCCGGACTCCGCCTGAATGACCTCATGGCCTTCTTCCTCCAACACCTCTGTCCAGAGCGTGCGGATTTCTTCGTTGTCGTCGATGATCAGAATAGTAGGCAAAGGCTGTTCTCCATGAACGAAGCGCGGCGGATCATCATATTCATAGCCGCCACGACGCTAATATTCCCTAAAGCGATTACCGAACAGCGCAGATTCGTGCGATTCCTGTCGCGCAACAGTGCGCTTGCGTCGCAAGGGAATTGTTTCGCAGTGCAGCATTATTGGTTTATGAATAATTTAACGCGCATTTTGAATACATGTTGGATGCCCTTTTTGTGACCAAACCTACCCTCGCCGCAATT
>Ga0233432_10001054_pt1 | contig 26782 bp, 19 predicted proteins | sample SI_122_August201_6_FD_179870 | JGI IMG/M metagenome (GOLD analysis project Ga0233432, IMG submission 179870) | Seawater microbial communities from Saanich Inlet, British Columbia, Canada - SI_122_August2016_10_MG | ecosystem: Environmental > Aquatic > Marine > Inlet | place: Canada: British... | reverse complement strand
ATGAAATTCGCAACGACGTCACTCGACTATTCCCAACCTTACCCAACGGAAAGGCCTTTCGTCCCGTCGATTTTCTCCTCGGCAAAAAGCACCCCGAATGCTACGTTTACAGCGTCGACGATCAATGGGCACAAGTCGTCCTCGTCAACAATGATGAAGGAAAGCGGAAACCATCAAAAACCCTTCTCGCTCCCGTTTCAGGGAGTCAGGCCGACACCGGAAGCCTTGGCCTCAAAGCCGACAAAAGCTACCACGTCTTCGAATTCTGGTCCCAAGAATACGTTGAGACCATTGATCCCGGCGGCCATCTAAAAATCCCTCTCCTAATGGGCGAGTCCAAAGTTGTTGCTGTGCGTGAAGCTCTCGACCACCCTCAGATCTTGGGAACCAACCGTCACATCATGTGTGGCATGATGGACGTGAGCAAGACTCAGTGGAATGAAAAAGAAAAATCCTTGATCTTCAACGCCTCGGTTGTCGAAGGTGAAGAGATGATCATCACGACCATCTTGCCCAAAGACCGTGCACTCCGACCCACCTCTATATCGGGTGAAGGTGTCGATACGACCTTTTCAGACTCCGGGAAAGTTCTCAAAATCTCCATTAAGTCACCCAAAAGCTTAGACGTCCAAATCACTCTCGGCTTTGAGTAAACCTTTGACGGTCATCCAGAAGAAGGTCTTCTGGATATAGCAAAGGGCATCGGCCAACACCCTCACCGAGAATTTACGACATCGAACGATCCCTTCGCATGGCAACTGATAAGAAATCTTCTTTCATCGACAGGCTTGAATACATCGGCCCCGTTCTCGACTCCGAGGGTCTCCACACATGGGGTTCATCGGCCGTAAAAGGAGACGACAACCTCTACCATCTCTTCGCCTGCCAATGGCCAGTCAACGAAAAGTTGCGGCGGTGGGGTTTCTACAAATGGGACGAAGAATCTGTTGTTAACCGCTACACCTCACCAAACCCTTCGGGCCCCTACACATTCATTGAAACCGTGATTGGCTCGCGACCTGGTGGGAATGTTCATGGCATATGGAACCGTTATTCCGCCCATAACCCGGAGATCAAGAGAATTGGCGAACACTATGTCCTCACCTACATCTCATACCCCGATATAGACGATATACCCAATGCCAAAATCGGCATGAAGATTGCCAAAGGTCCTGGTGGCCCCTGGAAAGATGTCGGTGAAAAGGGTATGGTGCTTCAAAAATCCCCAACACCTCAACTCCCGTCATACGAGAGTTTACGTGGAACAGACAATCCCTCCCTCATTGAATTCAGAGGCAAGTACTATCTCTTTTTCATGTTCAATCCCGGACCTGACGACAACACCACCCTCGGCGTTGCCGTCTCTGACTCTCTCTTCGGTCCCTACCAAGAACAGGACATTCCGGCTTTCATTCCTGGGAAAGAAAAAAAAGTTGAGGACGTCTGCGTTTTCCTCAACAATGGCTCATTATGTGCCGTTATGTGTGACAATTTTGGAATCCAAACACCAAATGGAGGACTTTACTGTGAAATGGATGAAGAGAAGTTTGACGAGTCGGGTGTGGTCTCCATGAATATCCATTCCATTGCTTATCGAACAAGGCCAGAGATGTTTCCTGAACAGGATTTCAGCCAAGGCACCCAAGTCTATGGCGCCAACAAGTTTGAGAGACCCAAGGTGATGACTCTGGATAGTTCACCAGCCTTCTTATTTCTCCCCAGTGGATTCAATGAAAAGGGAGGCAACAGAACCGTCCTCCACGGCTTCAAGATTATTTCCCCATAACCTTTCTGCTAATGCTCCTCACCTCATACACCAAAGCCCTACGGGCGTATTTCTCTGGTCACTTGACGAGTTTGGCCACCCTGAGTAAGCGAGATGACATTTTGATATCAGCTTTGAGGACACGCCGGTAATCCACCTTGAACAGAACTCGATCCCCTTCTTTAAAAAAACGAATCAGCGCTCCATTCTTAATTCCGAAGCGCTGATCGGTTACCGTAAGGACACCTTTAGGGATCGCATGAAAATCAATTTCAGTCTCCTCGTCAACCACCACAAGCACATGACAATTTTCTGGTAGATCTTCAATTTTTTCGAGAGAATGAACTTGAATGGGGCGATCCCACACTCTCTCCTTTTCCATCTTCTTGAGTGGCTCAAGGAATTCCCTCGAACCAATAACGGCGACTTTGATGACTCCTCCGGCATCCTCTTTCCACGTGGTATAACGGAGGAAATTAAAGACATAGGATGCTTTAATACGTAGCCCTCTTTCAGGGCCATCTCCCAAAAGGTGGGGATAAATGAGGGTGCTCCCCAAAAGAACAAGCACCAGCCAGCTTTTACGCCACAGACATGTCCTTAATAGATCCTGGTGGGAAAACATCAGAATCTCAGAGCTGAACCCTAGCATTCAGAAAAATAGAGCGCCCTCTCTGGGGATGATAGGCCGGAATAAAACCATTTGGATTCGCCAGTGCAGGATCCAGAGATGTCGAATCATATGATGACGCATCCCCACTCCCATCTTGCCTTCCTAGCAAATAGTAGTCTTCGTCAAAAAGGTTGTCGATGACCATTTGTGGTTGAACCCTCTCATTCCAGAAGGATTTTAATGTCATGACAAAAGAGAACTTAGTGAAGGCCGGCGCATAACCACCTTCCTCCCTCCACATCCAAGCATTGGAAGCAGGAGCTCTGGTTTTTCCAACGTGGTTGAACCTCAAGTGTCCATGAAGGTATTCACCAAGAATATCAAAATCCACACCTCCGTTGAATTTAAACTTGGCCACATGTTCAAGATCTGACCAACCTCGGGTTGTGTCCTTTCCCTCTGTAAAAATACCATTCGCGTAAGCCTTCAACCTTTCACCGAACCTGAAATCACCCGAGAGCATCAAGCCCCGAATTTCAGCATCTGAAGAGTTTTGATAACTCCCTCCAACCACTTCGATGACATCTTTGAGACGGGAGTAAAAAATGGATCCCTTAAGTATCATGTTGTGCTCCAGAAAGAGGTGGTGCATCAACTCAATGGTTTTGACCTTCTCCGGTCGCAAATTTCCATTCCCCCTAAATTCATCATAGAGTTCGAAATTACTAGGCTGTCGAAAGGCTTCTCCATAGAGAAGCTTGGTCGTCTGATGATGGCTCCAGTTGTATTGTAGGCCAAACCTCGGCGTCCAAACACGTCCGTATTCCTCACTATTATTGTCGAATCTCAATCCAGCAGAAAGGTCTAGAGATTTACCAATCCCCTTCTCTAGCATGCCGAATAAGGAAAACTCTTCCGACCGAAACGTTTGGTAGTTTTCCTCCTGATTCAGCCCCCCGCCAGCATTGGCTGTATTCCAAGAGGAATCGGTACTGTCGGTCTTTTCATCCGGTTCTGCACCCAAGGAGATAATCTGAGGCATTTTTTGATGCCCAGTGAGCTTCAAGCCAAGAACTAAAGAGCTCCGCTCATCGAGTTGGCGTTTGTAAGTTTCTTCGAAGTAACTTTGAGAAGAAAAACTGTGATAACTCTTCTTCAGGTTCCAGAATCGATAGGTATAGTGAAAACCCGTATCCGGAGCCTGTTCAGTCACGCGATAAACGAATCTGGAAGTCAACTCAGACCCCTGCGATATCGGGTGGTCCATCTTCATAGAAAAGTGATAACCTTTCATATGAACCGAGTAATCCTTACTGGGGTCATTCGTGTAATACTCGTAACCAGGAACGTAAGAGGCCAGACCTTGTTTACGATCCCAAAAAAACGTTTCGAATTCCAAAGAGGGGCCAATGGAAAAGGATGTGAATAAGGAGAAGCTTTCGTGAGAGCTATCGAATCCTGGTGTTAGGGGAGTGCCCGCCTCAGGATGTGCGACCGTCGGCCCTCCAAGAGTACTTGTTTCATAAGCACCCAAAGCATCGTAATTCTGGGTGAGGATGGCTGGCGTATCGTGACCAGAAAAATACCCACCTGGGTCATAGCGGTCTCCCCCGTCGCCGTCGCTCTGATCAAAACGAAAAGCGAAGCTCATATTGGCATCCCCAAAGGGACGAGAAAATCTTGCTTCAGCCCTGCGGTTGCCGTCAGCACCACCTTCCACCAAACCCATGAGAGCCGCGTCATCCTCATCCAGAATGAAGTGAACGATCCCTGACACGGCGTTAGCCCCGTGGGCCACGGATCCGGGTCCATGGATCACTTCAATGCGTTTAACGTGGAGAAGCAACATCTCATTGGTCCAAAGGGTCGACCAGTTGTTGTTGATAAAGTTCTGCGCCACCCCATTGACCATGATCAGCATCTTTGAATTGCCGTTATCTCCTCCAATACCCCGATGGAGACTGTGGGTCGTGTACTCTCCTCCTCCATCTTCACCCATCGCAAAATCAAAACCGGGAATGTCCTGCAGGACTTGAACCAGATTCCGGTATGCTCGCGTCCGGATCATCTGCTGAGTGATCACCGTGACGTTGGCGTGCACCGCTTTGCTCTTCTGTTCAATGAGAGACGAGGAGGTCACCGTCATCTCCATCAGATCTTCTAGATCCCAAGCGAAAGGGTCCTCTGCCAAGAGCCCTCCCATCAAGAGGATAGAAATCAACCAGCCGGGAAGTTTCCGAGTGGAATAGAACATGTGAGTCGTCGAGCTTCGAAAAGGTAAGACCAGACTAGAGCAAAAGCGAATCCCTAAAGCAGAAATTCACCAAAGAGATATCGAGGGCCTGCCCTTGGAAGGTAGAGCCACTCGGTTTCTTCACCTCAACGAGAATAGCCCAATCTCGACTTAGGTGACTCCCTACCAATGCGAAAAAAACGTCCAAGTCGGTCTCTCGTTCCCTTCCAAGTCTTTGCTCCAAAGATCCAACCGATCAGAGTTAGCGAAACCCTTTCCTTTTCGCACTGAAATTCTTTCACCCATGCCATCAAAGTCTGAGGCAGAACCCCATACTCATCCAGAAGAACATCGAGTTTCATACCTGCGCGGAACATGGAAATGATCGCCCGTTTTTCTCCTGGAGTATAGTGAATTCTAAATTCTTCTGAATCCTTCATTTCTCTGTCCTCCATGCAGAAACCTTTCCTCATCTGAAAACAATCTATGGCAACCAGATTGAATATCAATTAATACTGATCAGTTAAATTATCGAATAAAATAATATTTATGATACTAAAAATGTCGAGCATTTGAAAAAAACTCCCCACATCGTCGTTACCATGGGAGACCCATCGGGAGTTGGGCCAGAAGTCTGCTGGAAAGGAATCACTCAGCAACTCTTGAGCCAAGCAAGAATTTCACTCATTGGCATAGATTCTGTTCTCAGCGAATCCCAAAGCCGATTCTCCAGCCACCTTGGAAAAGAGGCGAAAAACATTGACCTAATTTCCCTGTCAGATTCTTACCAAGCCCCCCTCGAGAAGGGAACGCCTTCCGTAATTTCAGGCCAGTCAGCCCTAGAGGCCATTCGCCTAGCCACCGATCTCTGCCTGAATAACGACGCCGATGCTTTGGTCACCGCCCCCGTGAGCAAAAAAGCCATTGAGATGGCCGGCACGCCATTTACCGGACACACCGAATGGATATCAAGCCGATGCGGCACTTATGACGAAATGATGATGATGAGTGATCTGTCACAGAAGCTTCACGTTGGCTACCTCACCACCCACATCCCCCTTAAGAAAGTTAGTAAAATTCTCTCTCCCGATCTTGTCGAGCGACGCCTGCGCCAGTGCTTGGAATTTCGATCACAATTGGGTGACCTACGCCCCATCGCAATCTGCGGCCTCAACCCCCACGCTGGGGAAAACGGACTCATCGGAAGCGAAGAAGACGTGATCATCTGTCCTGTGGTTAAAAAACTGCAGAAAGAGAGCCACCCCATCGAGGGCCCCTTCCCTGCCGACACCCTTTTTGTTGAATCCCAGAGAAAAAGATTTTCAATCATCCTCTCCCTATTCCACGACCAAGGAGGGATTCCCTTCAAGATGCTGGCCTTCGACAAAGGCGTCAACCATACCCTTGGTCTACCGATCGTTCGCACCTCCGTAGATCATGGAACGGCCTGGGATATCGCCTGGCAAGGTAAGGCCTCAGGAACCAGCATGACGGCAGCCATTGAGATGGCTATCCTAAGATCCAAGGCTGGCTGGAAGGAACAGTCATCCATTCACAATGACGCACCCAATCCTTAGACAAAGCCATGACTTTCCAAGAGTTATTTCAGGTCATCGAAGAACGAAAGCGCACCCTCCCAGAGGGAAGCAGCACCACCACCCTACTCACCCGTGGGCTCGATAGCATCTTACCCAAACTCAATGAAGAAAGCTTTGAAACCGCTCTCGCGCTTGAGTGCCAAGGCCCCGATGAAGTAGCTCTCGAAGTCTCCCAGTGCTTTTACTACCTTCTTTGCCTTGCTGTCTTTCTAGGAGAAAAGTTTGACGGTCTCGAACTCGACACCCAACTCAACGAAGAGGTCGACCGACACGAACTAGCAAAACGCATCGCCCGAAGCTCAGCCGATCTATGCCACACCCCCTGCCTATCGAGCATCAACGCCATGCCGCCTCTGCTCCTCAAGGCCCTTGAGCTCGGCAACACCAATCTCAAACAAATGTTCTCCCACCTCTAAATGAGCCAATTGGAACGCCTTGCCATCCCCAAAAAAGGGAGGGTCTACGAACAAGTTCTTCAGCTCATGCTGGACGCCGGCCTCAAGATACGTCGCGAAGGTCGACTGGACTTCTGTGTCTGCAAAGCCTTGGGAGTAGAAGTATTCTTTTTACCAGCCAAAGACATCCCCAACGCTGTTGCCTCTGGAGCCATTCAGTTTGGCATCTCTGGCATCGATCTTATTCATAACTCGTCAGCTGAGGTGGATCAACACCTTCCTCTAGGTATTGGGCGTGCACGCATGGTGGTCGCCAGCCCTGAAGCCAGCGAGTGGAGCGGCCCCAACTGCCTCAGCGGCAAACGCATCGGCTCATCTTACACCGGTGTTGCTCGTCAGTATCTCGAAAAAAACGGCGTCAAAGCCTCCGAACTGATTCATTTCGATGGAAGTGTTGAAGTCCAGGTTGCCTTGGGTGTCGTCGACGCCATTGTAGAAATCACGGAGACAGGCTCTTCGCTCAAAGCCAACCGACTAGCCATCCGAGATGAAATTCTCGAAAGCGAAATGGTTTTCTTTTCATCAGCGGGCTACCAAAGCCCCCTTCTCGACCTCCTCGTCAAACGACTCAGAAGGGTTCTCATGGGTCGCTCCCACGTGATGCTCAAGTTCAATCTACCCGAAGCCAAACTAGATGACGCCTGCTCACTATCCACAGGCATGGCCTCTCCCACAGTAAACCACCTTGCCGACCCATCATGGCTGGCCATCGAAGTGGCCGTCCCCGAGAAGGAACTTCATGCTCTCATGGACCAACTCCTGGACATGGGAGCCACAGGCATCCTCTCTCACCAGCTGAATCTCGTCGCACCTCAACCTGCCTGATTCCTTGAGCGAGGAAAGGGACACGATCTGTGCCCTGATCACCTCACCCGCCTCTCCAGCCAGAACAGCGATTCGCCTGAGCGGGACTGAAGTCCCAACATTGTACCAACAGCTTTTCAAAAGCTCGTGGGCCAACAATTACGAAGCACAACAACTAAACTTTGAATTAGGAACTTGGACGATTCCCTCTCTGGTCCTCACTATGCCAGAAGGTCGCTCCTACACTCGAGAGCATGTCCTCGAGATTCACATTCCCTCCAACCCCACCCTTTCCAATCGCCTCCAACAGCGACTTTACGAATCGGGTGTCCGCCCAGCCGCTCCAGGAGAGTTCACCCGTCGTGCCTATCTAAATGGCCGCATCAACCTGAGAGAGGCTCAATCCATCGCCGCCCTCATTTCAGCAAGCGATGAATCTCAGCGACGCCAAGCCTTGGGCTTTCTCAGTGGCGAGACCGGAGATCAGTTCCGCGAAATCAAGGAGGCTGTCTTTGCTTTCCGCCGAGATCTCGAAGCCGTCATCGACTTCCCCGAAGAGCCAGATATTGAGGCCCACACCTTTAAGTGGAAACAGATTCTCGATTCCCTCGAAACAAAATCCCGCACTTGGAAATCTCAAGACCAAAGACTGGCCGCCCCACCACCCCTCTTGCGCATCCTCATTCTGGGACCAGCCAACTCAGGAAAGAGCAGTCTGGTGCGGCGACTCATCCCAGGCTCTCAACCCGTTATCTCTCACATCGAGGGCACCACCCTCGACCTCATCCCCTACTCTTGGGAAAGTGGCGAGGAAAAAGCCCTTCTCTACGACAGCCCTGGCCTCAAAAGCATTGAAGGCGAACTCGACCGCCTCAGCCTCGGACAACTCCACCACCGACTCCACGCCTTTGATGCCTACCTTCTTCTCACCTCCAATGGAGAAGAAGAGCCCAACTGGCCAAGCCTCCCTGAAGGGGTACCCGTTCTTCGCTACGAGACCAAAGTCGATTTGGGAAAATGCACCCCAGTGCACTCTGGACTCAGCGTGGTCTCAGGAGAAGGTCTGTCGGATCTCAACCAGAAACTTCAGCACTTGAGCCGAAAGCATCGAGCCCAACCCCCATCAAGTCTCGAATCCATCCGCTCCCATCTCATTGAGCGCATCGAAGAAAAATGCGAAATTCTCAGAGAACAACTCTTCGGCCCTTACCCCCAAGAGGAATTGGCCGCCTACGAACTAGACGAACTCCTAAATATCCTTGATGGATCTGTGGGAGAAGAGGGAGGGCACGAGGCTTTACTCGACAGTGTCTTCCGCGATTTTTGCATCGGAAAGTGAGGCTATAACACCCCCTATGATTTCCCCTACCCCCATCATCGAACTCAGCGTGGCTTACTGGAAAAGCCGGGCTTTTTTGGCCGCCGTTGAAATCGGACTCTTTGAGGCCATCAGTCCCGAAGGACTTCCGCTGGAAGAGGCGGCCAAAGTCCTCAACATTCCTCTGACCCGACTTCGCCCCCTAGCGATGGCCATGGTTGAACTGAAACTCGCAGAGATCACCGACCAAGGAGACCTCCGCCCCACTCCTGTTTCCAATATCTATCTCAATCCCGAAAGCCCCGCATCCATGGTTCAATCCATGACCTACGCTCGAGAGATGTACCCCCTCTGGAATGACCTTGAGGAACGTGTTCGCTGTGAGCCTCTAGCTGGAGCTACGCCCACCAAAACTGACACTCCAGGCTTTCTCATGGGAATGCACAACAGAGCCCTCATGCTCTCAAAAGCCGTCTTGCCGTGCATCGACATTTCAACGGAAGCCAAGGTTCTGGATGTCGCGGCAGGCGCTGGAACCTGGTCTTGGTTACTCCAGAAAGAAAAAGGGCTGGCAAACCTCACCCTGATGGAACAGCCTGAACTATGTTCTGACATGGAGTCCTTCATCAAAGGGCAAGGCCTGGAAAACGCCAATTTTCTTCCCGGCGACTATCACGAGCTATCACTCGAAGGTGGCTACGACGCCGTCCTTTTCTTCGGTGCCTTACACCAAGATCGTCATGACGACCTCCAATCCGTTCTCGAAAAACTTTGGCAGGCCACGGCTCCCGGCGGCAAACTCCTCATCCTCGACATCTTTGCTGAAGTCGATGGAAAAGACCCCCTATTTCCATGGCTTTTTGGGCTCAATATGATGCTAACCACCGTTGGCTCAGTCTTTACACTCCCAGAAGTAATCGACGCTGGCCAACATCTGTCAGGCCTATCCGATACGAAGACCCACAGCATCCAGGGAGACCTCCCTTATGCTCTGGTCGAGTTTCAAAAAGCTTAACCCAAAATAAAGGATCCATCTGATGCAAGGAGCCACCGGCCCTCGACTCTGCCATAGCTGCGGAGCCACTCTCGCACCGAAGGAGCTCTTCTGCAACACCTGCCACGTCGTAGATCAGTGGATGCTTGCTGTCGAAACGGCAAACCTTGGAGAAGTGAAAGCAAACCTCAACGAGGAAAACCTCCTTCTTGTCATCCAATACATTCAGCGACTCAAAGAACGCATTCGCCAACCTAGAGTTAAGCCCAGCAAACGAAAATCTCCCCAAGAATTTGACTTTGCCCTTCAAGAGATCGAAAAGACCACCCGTGGCCTAGAACTGACTAGCATTGAAGCGGTCGGGGTTCTAGAAATGGTCAAACAGAGCTTTATCGAAGAGATGTTTTACGAAGACTATCGTGTGGAAGAAGAAGAGGACGAGGGGGATGAAGAGTGATCACCTTGAAGTCGAACTAAAACTTCTAATCGACGAAAAAGGGCATCGATCCCTTCTCAGCCATCTGCCTCAAGAAGGCCCCAACCTTCAGCAGACCAACTATTTTTTCGACACTCCATCTTCTGAGCTGAGAACTCACCGATGGGCTCTTCGGTGCAGAGAAGAAAACGGACAGTTCACCCTCACTTGCAAAGGGCCCTCCACACGCAACGAAGAAGGAATCTCCTCTAGGCCAGAAATCGAAGCCCCGACCTCAAAGGAAGTTCTGAGAAAGCTCAATGATGGCGTTTGCCTTTCAGAAATTGACCACATTGCCACACAACACCTGAGCAGTCTCTTTGGAGATCTTCAGGTCTCTCCCCTACTTCACTTTCATAACGATCGTCGTCGTCTTCCTTGGCATGAGGGCGTGATCGAACTCGACCACAGCACTTGCTTGGGCAGTCACCGCTATGAAATTGAACTTGAGGCTAGTGAAGCAGACCTGGCCAAATGGGCTCCCAAACTCGAAGATGATCTTCAAAACTGGAAGATCCCCTTTACCCGAGCCCAAGACTCTAAAATGAAATGGGCCACCAGCATGACGGAAACAAAATCATGAATACCACTCCCAGCCAACCCTTTTCCAAGAAGTGGATGTTTCTGTCCATGGTCATTTTTATCGTGGCTGAGATTCTCATTGGCATCCTCATTGGGAATATCATCGTGGGTCGCTATGTCTCCATGGGCCTAAAGTTCATGATGCAGGGCCTATGCATGATCGGAGCTTTTTTTGCCGGAGGAGTTGTCGTTGGCTTCATTTCCCCGGGACTACGCATCTTTGAACCCGCCTGCGGAGCCTTCCTTTCAGTGACGACGATGATGTTCATCAGTTGGCTTACCCCCAACAGGTTCTACGGCTACTCTCTAGAAAAAGCCCTTTTGGGAGGAACCCTCGCCTTTGTACTAGCGATGATCGGAGCAAAAATCGGTGAAAAGTTGTCGGGAAACAAGGTCTGACCCTCCCCTCCAACCAGAGCCTGCTTTCAATTAGCAGAAAAGCCACCTCTGAGAAAGAACTCTAAGCGGCGTCACTCATCTAGATGGGCACTCACGCCCCTCCCTCTCTCGGTGAAATATTTTCTGATTTTCTGTGACATTAGCTCGAAACGGGCTTAAAGCCTTGGACAGCAACCACTCACAGGATATTTATTCGCAATATGGGCGACCTTCAAAAAAAGAACCTCTGTAACTCAGGAGTAACAATCTCCGGTGTGGCTACGCAAAAGGCTTTTTTCCATTTGACCCTGACAGCGAGAACCTAGGTTTGAAAACAACGATGTCCGAGTCCCACTCACCCAAGAGATCCGCTATGAAACGATCGTCAGTCTTTTGCCTCAGCTTTCTATTCTGCCTCATCTCTGCCTGGGCGGAAAGCGCAAGCTGGGAGTCCGTCAAAAAGGCTATGAATGCGGGAAAACCCAAAACAGCCATTGCCCAACTGGATGAGCTCTACGCCAACGCCCTCAAGATCGGCGACATCGGAGACGCAGCGAAGGCCATCACCAGAAAAATCAGTCTCGAAGGCACCATCCAAGGCAACAAACCCGAAGAGCGAATCACTCGACTGGATAAATACATTCCAACAGCGAGAAAGGAGATGCAGCCCATCCTCAAAGCCCTTCAGGCCCACTGGATTCAACATTTCTTTAAGCGCAATCGATGGCGCTTTTCACAGCGCACTCGCACAGCAGAAGCTCCAGGCAAAGACATGCTCACATGGGACCTACCCCGCATCCTCGCAGAGGTGGACCACCGTTTTCAGCAAGCCCTATCTCACAAAGAAGATCTCAAGAAACTTCCCATTCAAACCTTCTCAAAATTCCTGACGCCCGGCAAGCTGGACGATGCATACCGGCCTACCCTCTACGACTTTGTTGCCCATGAAGCCCTCTCCTTTTACAATTCAGGAGAACAAGCTGGAGCAAAGGCCCAGGACGAGTTCGTTCTCAACGCCGACTCACCCATCTTCGCAGATAAGAAGAGCTTTCTCGCCTGGAAGCCCAACGCTCCAGAAACTCCAAGTCCACTCCTTCGTGCTATCGCTCTCTATCAGGAGCTCCTGAGGTTTCACAAAGAAGACCTAGACCCTCGAGCCTACGCCGATGTCGACCTAGCTCGGCTTCGCTTTGGGAAAAACCATGCCAAAGGATCGGCAAAAACCGAACGCTATCGCTCTTCACTAAAAACCTACATCAAAACCTGGAAGGCACACGAGATGACATCCATGGGGTTGTATGAACTAGCCAGGCTGACCAATGAGGATGGGGAGAAAGTGAGGGCTCATGACATTGCCAGCCAAGGAAAAGCCGCCTTTCCAGAAAGTCGAGGTGGACGTCTCTGCCACAATCTTATCGCTCAAATCGAAGCACCTTCTCTTACCACCAATACAGAACGGACCTGGACCAATCCATGGCCAACCCTCGACGTCCGTTACCGCAACCTCGAAGAAGTTTTTTTTAGAGCTATTCCCCATGACCTGATCGGAGACTTAGCTAAAAAGAACAACAACTATCACAATCCAGAACAGATTGACTGGAGAAAACGCAAAGAACTGGTCAATATGGAAGCAGCCCACTCTTGGTCGGCCAAACTCCCACCCACCTTGGATTACAAGGAGAGGATCGAATCTCTCCCTACCCCCCAAAACCTGAAACCAGGTTTTTACTACATTCTCTCCAGTGCGAAAAATGACTTCAGTGAAAAGAACAACCAACTCTCCTACGCCTCGGTCTGGGTGAGTGAACTAGCTTTGGTCACTCGTTATCACAGTCACGAAAAAACACTCGAAGGCTTGTTGACCATGGCCAAGAGTGGAGAGCCCGTTACGGCTGCCTTTGCCACGGCCTGGGCTCCTGATAACAAAGTCAACCGATTGGTGAAACGCCAGAGGGTGAGAACCAACGAGAAAGGCATCTTTCGTATTGAAAACCTTAAACAGTCTTGGGGATATCGAGTCCACATTCAAAAGGGAGAGCACGAGCTCTTCAGTCGCCACCAACAGAGTGTCTATGGCAACTCACCCTGGAGAACTCATGAGCGAGTTGTCTTTTTCACAGATCGGGCTCTATACCGTCCGGGACAGACCATTCACGTTAAGGGCATCCTCTATCGACACAATCAGAAAGACGATGCCTATGACGTGGTACCCAATAAGTCAGTAACGATCTCTTTTCGAGACGCCAACCATCAGGAGGTCAAAAGTCTGAGAATGCAGACCAATGACTACGGCTCTTTTAGCACGACCCTAACCGCTCCAAGTGATCGACTCACCGGAGCCTATACTATTCAGGCTGGCGGGCGAGGGAGCACTCGTCTCCGTATTGAGGAATACAAAAGACCTAAGTTCCAAGTCGAAATTTCTCCTCCGGAAGAACCAGCCGTCCTTGAAAGACCCGTCACCGTCAAAGGTACTGCCACAGCCTACACGGGTGCCAGTATAGGCGGCGCCAGCGTGAAGTTTCGCGTTGTTCGCTCCGTTCGCTACCCCACTTGGAGAAGTTGGGTTTGCTGGTGGCCCGTTTCTTATGGCCAGTCAGCGGAGATCGCTCATGGAACAACCACAACAGATGCTGACGGAACGTATGACATAACATTCATCGCCAAACCCGATGAAGATGTACCCGAAGAAGATGAGCCCACCTTCATCTACAAAATCATCGCCGATGTAACCGACACCAATGGCGAAACTCGATCGTCCTCGCGCCAAATCAGAGTTTCCGCACGCGCCCTCAAAGCCACCGTCAACACAGCCAGTTGGTTAGAAGCAGAAAACCCTATTCAATTTAAGATCAAAACCACCTCTCTCGATGGTGAGGCCCGTTCCGCCAATGGAAGCCTAAATGTCTATCAACTCCAGCAGCCCAAAACCGTTGTGCGTCAGTCCTACACTCAGCCTCTCCAACACTCGAATGATCAATCTAAGACCAACTGGGCCAACCCACGCACATGGCCTCTCGGTGCAAAAATCACCTCTTTGGAATTCGAGAGTGATCAGAAAGGCAGTGCTGTTCTTGAGCACAAACTTCCAGCTGGTATTTATCGAGTTATCCTCGAAAGTCGAGACTCATTTGGTAAAGCCATCAGAGCCATCCATCAGTTTGAAGTTTTAAATCCACTCTCAAAAAGCTTTGCGATCAACAAAGCCGATCATCTGAGCGCACCATCTTGGTCTCTGGAACCGGGCGACGAATTCACCGCCCTATGGGGAACAGGGTACGCTGAAGGCCGAGCTCTCGTCGAAATTGAGTGCAAAGGCAGAATTCTTCAACAATACTGGACCAATCCCGAACAGACTCAAATCATCATTCGCCAGAACATCGATGAAGATATGCGAGGAGGGTTCACGCTTCGTGTCACCAGTATCAAAGAAAACAGAGCTTTCATGAACAAGCGAACCGTAAATGTTCCTTGGACAAACAAACAACTTCAACTCTCATGGGAACGCTTCACCAGCAAACTCGAGCCTGGCTCTGAAGAAACTTGGACGGCGATCATCAAAGGCCCCAAGGCCCAAGCTGCAGCAGCGGAGATGGTTGCCACTCTCTACGACGCCTCTCTTGATCAGTATTATGCTCACCATTGGATCAAACGCTTTCCTAATTTTCGTCAGGAGCGTTCCTTTCTCAACAGTCGCTTCGAGGGAGGACAGAGCTCTTTTCAGAACTACCACCATGGGTTTCGACCCAAGATGGTGGGCGTTGGCACTCCTTACCGCATGTTCCCTCATGAGCTCACGAACAGTCTTTGGGGTTACGGATGGGGTTACCAGTCTTATCACCGTCAAGAACTGAGTAAATCAAAAGGAGGCCAGCGCATGATGCGAGCGAATTCACTCGGCGGAGGAGCCGTAGCCGAGATGGAAGAATCAGCAGACATGCTTGTCATGGATGCATCCTCCGCACCTATGTCATCGACACTTAGTCTCTCCGGTACCGCCAATGGTCCGGTTCAAGTAAGGGCGAGGAAACCTGAAGCACTGAAAAAAGAGCGTAAGGATGATCGCGCACGAGCCAATGAACCTGAACCCGACTTAGACGCTGTCGAGGCGAGAACCAATCTCAACGAAACGGCCTTCTTTATGCCCCACCTCCGAAGTGATGAAGACGGATCCGTCAAACTCAGCTTCACCATGCCCGAAGCCCTTACCGAGTGGCACTTTATGGGGTTCGCTCACGATCAGAAGTTACGAGCAGGCTTTCTTGAAGGCACCACTCGCACCGCCAAGGATCTCATGGTCGAACCGAACCCTCCTCGTTTTCTTCGTGAGGGAGACGAATTGGCCTTCACCGTCAAAGTCACCAACATGAGCAACACGATACAACATGGCAAAGTTCGACTCAATTTTTCCGACGCCAGAACCCTCGATTCCGTCGAGAAAGCTCTCGGCATAAATGTTCTAGAGCAATCTTTTGAGCTCGCCAGTATGTCCTCCAATACCTTCTCCTGGACCATCAAGGTTCCCGATGGCATGGAAACGTTAATTTACAAGGCCGTTGGAGCTACCAGCAAGTTGAGTGACGGAGAGGAAGGTTTTCTTCCCGTTCTCTCCCGACGAATTGTTGTCCGTGAAGCTTTGCCCCTACCCATACGTGGAGAAGGCCAGAAGGAGTTCTCGTTCGACCGTCTACTAGAGTCTGGAAAGTCGGATAGCCTACAACACCAGAGCTTGACCCTACAGATGGTCTCCAATCCCACCTGGTACGCTGTCATGGCTCTCCCCTACCTCATGGAGTACCCGCACATGTGCTCTGAGCAGATCTTCAATCGCCTCTACGCCAATACTCTCGCCAGTCACATCGCCAACAGCCAACCTAAAATTCGGCGTATTTTTGATCAGTGGAAAGGAACCGACGCTCTCGACAGTCCTCTCGAAAAGAATGAAGAATTAAAAGGTCTAGCCCTGACCTCCACCCCTTGGGTTCGCCAAGCTCAAAATGAAAGCCAAGCTCGACGCAACGTGGGCATTCTTTTCGATAAGAATCACATGAAAGATCAGATGAGTCGTCTTATGCATCAACTGGGACAAAGCCAAAGATCGGACGGAGCGTGGCCATGGTTTCCTGGAGGAAGACCCAACGATTACATCACCCTCTACATTGTCACAGGCTTTGGTCGCATGTCTCACCTTGGGGTCAAACTCGATATGAAACTGGCCCACAAAGCCCTCCCCCGTCTGGATAACTGGATGCTGGATCGCTACGAATATCTAAAATCAAAAGATCGACTGGGCAACAACAACCTCACGACCACCATTGCCTTTCACCTATATGGTCGAAGCTTTTTCTTGAAAGGTCGGCCCCTCAAGGGAAACCATCAAGTTGCTTTCGACTATTTTCTTGAGCAAGCCAAAGAACACTGGCTCAAGCTTGGTCATCGTCAATCTCAAGCTCACCTTGCCCTTGCTTTGCACCGCACCGACCACAAGAAGAGCGCGATGGCCATCATGGAGTCTATCGCTGAACGGTCGGTCGAAGATGAGGAACTCGGCATGTTCTGGCGTGACCTAGAATTTTCATGGTGGTGGTATCGCGCCCCCATCGAAACCCAGGCCATGATGATCGAAGCCTTTGATGAAGTTATGGGTGATGAAAATGCCGTCGAAGCCTGCAAAGTCTGGCTCCTCAAGCAGAAACAAACCCAAGACTGGAAAACCACTAAGGCGACGGCCGATGCCGTCTACGCCCTTCTCCTGAGAGGAACCGATGGTCTCGCCAGCGATGCTCTTGTCGAGGTTAAGCTCGGAGGGAAAGTCGTTGAAGCCGAAAAAGTTGAGGCTGGGACCGGATTCTACGAGAAACGCTTCACCCGCAGTGAGGTTATGCCTGAACAAGGACAAGTGACGGTGACCAAGACAGACAAAGGTGTCGCTTGGGGAAGCCTCCACTGGCAGTACATGGAAGACATGAGCAAAGTCACCTCCTACGAGGGCACGCCTCTGAAGCTCACGAAGCGACTCTATCATCGCATTTATACCAAGCAGGGCCCAACCCTTGAAGCCGTCAAAGGGCCTCTCGGTGTTGGAGACGAAGTGGTGGTTCGCTTAGAACTCCGCACCGATCGAGACATGGAATACGTCCACCTTGAAGATCAGCGAGGAAGTGGAACTGAACCTGTCGACGTCCTCAGTACCTACCGATATCAGGACGGCCTAGCCTATTACATGTCGACCAAAGACACGGGGACCCACTTTTTCATCGACTACATGCCCAAGGGAGTCTATGTCTTTGAATATGCCCTCAGGGTGGTCCATAAAGGATCTTACCAGACTGGGATGGCTAAAATTCAATGTATGTACGCTCCTGAGTTCGGGGGGCATTCAGAAAGTCATTCTCTTAAAGTGAAGTGATTTTAAGGGCGGCCTCTCCCCAAACGGACCAACACAGAAGGGGGATTCTCTCCAGTCACACGCGGACCATGACACCGCGAAAACAGTTTTAGAATCGAGTCATGAAACTCAGCTCATTTGGTCAGACTTATTGTGGGGAGAGTGGGATCTCCAGTCTCATGGAAGACCTTGGCGAAGCCATGGCCAAAGGAGATCCCAACACCCTTATGCTGGGAGGTGGCAACCCAGCTCACATTCCAGAGGTAGAAGAGACCTTACGAGACTGCCTACGGGAAATCGTTGATTCCCCCTCCCTTTGCTCCAGAATGCTTGGAGATTATGACCCCCCCGAAGGTCACCCGGCCTTCCGAGAGGCCCTCGCCTCAGAACTTAAAACCCGTTACGGATGGCCCCTCGGCCCAGAAAACATCTTTCTCTCCCCGGGCTCCCAAGCCTCGTTCTTCCTTCTCTTCAATGCCCTCGCCGGAGATGGTAAAAAAATCCACCTCCCTCTAGTCCCCGAATACATTGGCTACCGGGACATTGGGGTAGGCCATGGTCTCTTCAGGTCTCATCGACCTGACATTGAACTCCATGGTGAGAGAAGATTCAAGTATCGAGTCCATCCAGAAGCCTATGAACTCAAAGATGACATCTCTGCCGTCTGCATCAGTCGCCCAACGAACCCAACGGGGAACGTGCTCACCGACGATGAAGTCGGAAACCTCTCCCGACTAACCCTCGAAGCAGATATTCCCCTGATCTTGGATAATGCCTACGGACTCCCCTTCCCCCGCATCGTCTTCAACGACGCCCAACCCTTCTGGGACGAACACATCATCCTTTGCATGAGCCTTTCTAAATTCGGACTTCCTGCCACTCGCACGGGCATTGTCATAGCTCGGCCCGAGGTGGTAAAAGCCTTAGGAAGAGCAAACACCATCCAGTGCTTGGCCACCCCTTCCATGGGGCCAGAAATCGGTCTTCGCCTCATCGAGAAACAGAAACTCTTTCACCTCAGCAACGAAGTTATTCGCCCTTACTACCAGAAGAAAGTTGATCACGCTTCCTCTCTACTCGAAAGTCACCTTGAAGGACTTCCGTGCAGAATCCACGAACCCGAGGGAGCGCTCTTCCTCTGGCTCTGGTGCCCTGGACTGCCCATTGTTGCTAAGGAGTTATACCAACGACTCAAGGAGAGAGGTGTCCTCGTCATTCCCGGAGAGAATTTCTTTCCCGGGCTCGATGACCCAGAATGGACTCACCAGAGGGAGTGCCTTCGTATCAGTTACGCCATGTCTGATGACAAGGTCGAAAGAGGTCTCGCCATCATTGCTGAAGAAGTTAGAAAAGCCTATGGGCTGTAGAAACTTCTCGACGTTACTCCTCTGAATATTTTTTTATAGCATCCCGAAGAAGCAGAAAATCATGACGTCACCTGTGCAGTATGTTGACCCATTGATCGACACGGCGAATCGTCGTTTCTTCTTTCTCACATCAGCAAGCCGACCCTTTGGCATGGTCAATCTGAGCCCAGACACTCGGATTTCAGATAAAGGCGACTGGAATGCTGCCGGTTACCGTTACGACGACGAGCACATCTACGGATTCAGTCACGTGCACGCCTGGCAATTGTGTGGCATCTCCTTTCTCCCAACAACAGGCTCTCTTCGAGGACCTGATGGCCCTGAGCAATATCGGTCGAAGTTTCAGCACAGTCTAGAAACCGCTCAGCCTGGATATCACGCCGTCCATTTAGATGACGACAACATCGATGTTGAACTGACCGCCACAACTCGTGTCGGGTTTCACCGCTACTCCTTCAACGAGTCGACAGATGCCTGGGTTCTTTTTGACCTGAGTGCTCCCATCATGTACAAGATGTCTGACTGCCACGCAGAATGGGACGAACAAGGTTCAGTTTGGGGATATGTCGAGAATCAGGCCACCCGAAGGCGCCCAAAGGCGACACGGATTTATTTTTATGCTCAATTCGATCAGCCGTTCTCAGAGTTTCAAACTTGGAAAGATGGTAAAAAATCTGATACTGGACTGATCGATGACCCAGACACAGGGGTTGGATTTAAATTCTCTGTTAATTCCGGCGACACCATTCAGTGTAAGGTCGCCATTTCCTACTGCAGCGTTGAACAAGCCAAGGGCAACTTCGAAGCAGAGCTTCCCCACTGGGATTTTAATCTGATTCGAAAATCAGCTTCTGAAGAATGGAACGCCATGCTGAGTCGTATTCAGATTGAAGGGGGCACCGAGGCCCAGCGGATCAAATTCTACACCGACCTCTATCATGCCCTGAAAGGTCGACGTCGAGTTAGTGATGTCGATGGGAAGTACATGGACATGACCGGTTTAGAGCCGACAGTCCGTCAGATCCCTCTCGATGAAAACAGTGTTCCTCTTTACGAGCATCACAATAGCGATGCCTTCTGGGGAGCGCCATGGTCCATCAACCTGATTTGGGGATTGGTCTACCCGGAAATCCTCAACAATTTTTGTAATACCTTTTTAGATTACTATCGCAATGGTGGCCTCATTCCCAGAGGACCATCCGGTGGCAATTACACCTTCGTCATGACTGCCCCAACGTCAACAACCCTCTTTGCATCTGCGTGGATGCGTGGAGTGCACTCCTTCGACAAAGACTTAGCCTGGGAGGGGCTTCTTAAGAACCATAGCTCCAAAGGACTCATGGCCAAAGCAGGTTACGAACATGAAACCTCAAAGGGAGGAGGAGCTGAGCACTACCTTGAACATGGCTATGTGAACCATGAACCCAAAGGAGGCAAAGCCTTTCATTCAGGAAGCACAGCAACCATGACGCTTGAGTATGCCTTCCACGATTGGGCCTTGGCTCAACTCGCAAAGCAATGGGGGAAAGATGACGATTATTCTGTTCTCATGAAGCGAGCCAAGAATTACCTGAATGTTTGGGATGACTCCAATAAGTTCATGCGGCCCCGTTGGGCCGATGGCAGTTTCGTAGGCGACGACTTTGACCCAGAGAGCACAAATGGCTATGAGGAAGGCAATGCCCAGCAATACCGATGGTATGTCCCCCACGACATTCAGGAGTTGATCCGCCTTTATGGGGGACGAGATGTGTTCGTGCGTGAGCTCAACCAACTGTTTGAACGGGCAAGGGAGACTGGATTTATCAAACAACATGATGAACATTACAACTTTCCCATGGATTATGGAAACCAGCCTAGCACCTATCTAGCTCACCTCTTCAGCCATGCAGGAGCACCTCATTTGACCCAGAAGTGGGTTCGGGAAGTTATCGACACGGCAAAAAGTGACATCACGCCCCATGGGGGCTACGGGGGAGATGAAGACCAAGGGATGATGGGCTCTCTCAATGCCCTCATGTCGATAGGCCTATTCAGCCTCACCGGAATGTGCGAAGAAAACCCTTCCTACGAGCTCACCACTCCCCTCTTTGACAAGGTCACGGTCAACCAACCCGATGGCACGACCTTTACCATCGAATCATCTCACTCATCAAAAGACGACCTCTACATCCAATCGGCCTCTCTGAATGGAAAACCACTCGAAGGCTTCAGAGTTCCCCAAGACGCCGTGTTCAAAGGAGGCGTCCTTAAACTGGAACTGGGGTCAGAGCCCAATGAAACATGGGGCACCTGAGTCGTCTCGCCTCCGTTACCAAGAAAGAAGTCGCCCCTGACTAACCGATCCATGCGGTATCAACGAATCAAAAACACATTAAAGACTTAATCAGCCCTTATGCGAGTCGTCATCCAAAGAGTCAGTGAAGCTTCGGTTTCCATTGAGGGCAGTCTTAAAGGAGCAATCGGCACCGGCCTACTCGTTCTTTTGGGGATTGAATCTACTGACAGCCGAAAAGATATCGACTGGTTGGTTCAGAAAATTGTTCAACAAAGAATCTTCCGAGATGACGAAGGGCGGATGAACCGGTCAGTTCTAGATGTTCGTGGCGACATTCTGGTGATCAGCCAATTCACACTTCACGCATCAACAAAAAAAGGCAACCGTCCTTCTTTCATTCGAGCGGCCCAACCCGAAGTCGCCATTCCCCTGTACGAAGGCTTTCTTCAGAGTCTTTCTGATGCCCTGGGCAAAAAAGTAGCGAGTGGAACCTTCGGCGCAGACATGGACGTTGCCCTCATCAATCAGGGGCCAGTCACCATCTGCATGGATAGCCACAACCGAGAATAATCTCTTCTCTCGGACAATTTCGGGCCCCGAAAAAATCTTCGGTGTAGACCCAGAAGGGCTTCTATAATTTCTATCCCCCTCCCCAAGAAGTTCCTCTGATGGATTTTCCTGCTGAAATTTGCTCTTCCCCTGAGGCCTCCTTTCCCAAAGAATGGCTCGAAACCAATGGTGTCGGTGGCTATGCGACTTCGTCGATAGCAGACTGTCATACCAGAAAGTACCATGGCCACCTCGTGCCCAGCTTTCCAGAACTTCACAACAAGTTCGTCACCCTCTCAAAAATGGTCTTCGGAGTGGTTAAAGACGGTGAACTCGTCGAACTCACGACGAATCACTACCCTGGCGCGATCCAGCCCAAAGGATGTGAGCACCTCATCTCTTTTTCTTCCGAACCTTGCCCGACTTGGACCTACCAGATCGACCAGTCCACCATCACCCTTTCTCTAGCCCTACTTCAAGAAAAAAACTCTGTCATCTACAAGTTAGAAACCCAAGGGCCAAGTCTGAATATGGTTGCCCGCCCTTTTCTCGCTTACCGAATCAACCACACACTCCATAAGGAAAATGGAGACATCCAAGGTACCATCACCGAAGACGATGGCACCTTTACAGTTAGGCCCTACGAAGGCATGCCTCCACTCAACTTCAGTTCTTCAGCTGAAATCGGTTGTGAACCAGAAGGGCACTGGTTTAGGAACTTTGAGTTCTACCGGGAAAGAGAAAGAGGATTTGACCATCATGAAGACCTCTTCTGTCCAATGGTGATGGACTTTGAATCCGATGGAAAAGAGCCCATTTACTTCCTGGCCTCTCACGAAGAAGAGAACACTTCAGCGCTCCCCAAACTTTGGTTGGATGAGATGTCCACTCGACAAAAAGAACAGACCGCAGCCTATAAACTCAGCCAACGTGAAGAAATCCAAACTCTACTTCATCAGGGGCGCCAGTTTCTAACTCGCAACGGTCGGGGCGAACTCTCCATTGTTGCAGGCTTTCCTTGGTTCGTCGAGTGGGGCCGAGACACCATGATTGCCCTTCCGGGCCTGACCATCGGTCGTGGCCAACCGAAACTAGCTCTTGAGGTTCTTGCCGCCTATGCCAGCCATGAAAAGGACGGCCTGATTCCCAATTATCTGGCCATCGGAGATGGTCAGCACTCTTACAATTCGATTGATGCCTCCCTTTGGTTTTTCTGGGCCATAGGAGAAGTCCTCAAAAAGCGTGGTTTCAAGACAACCGTAAGAGATCAGCTCCTCCCCACTATGGGCAATATCATTCGAGCCTACATGAACAACCGCGTGCCTCATGCTGGTTTATTGGAAAACGGCCTCATCACTGCTGGAAACCCAGGCACTCAACTCACATGGATGGATGCCAATGCCTACGGCCGTCCAGCGACTCCTCGCAATGGATGTCCCGTTGAGATCAACGGCCTGTTCATTCACGCCCTACACCTCTACCTCGATCTATCCAAAACACCAGAAAAGGATCTCCCCGGAATTTCAGAGCTTTATCAGAAGGCTCGAAAGTCCTTTGCTGAGAAATTCTGGTTGCCCGATGCGGGATATCTCGCCGATGTTGTTCAACCAAGTGGCCCAGATGGAGCTCTTCGACCCAATCAGGTTTTTGCCCTCTCCCTTTCTTCCTGCCCACTCAGTCTTAAACAAAAACAGTCAGCTCTAGCCAAGGTCACCGAGAAACTTTTTACCCCCTATGGCATGAGAACCCTTAGCCCAGACCACTACCTCTTTCGCCCTCGATATGAAGGCAACGGAGACGAACGAGACAGCGCCTACCACCAAGGAACCGTTTGGCCATGGCTCCTCGGACACTTCATTGAAGCTCACCTACTTTTTTCCGAGAGACCTTCTGATACGGCAGAATGGTTGGCCACTGAACTTGAACCTCTTATTCACAATCATCTCTCTGAATACGGCATCGGTAGCGTTGCCGAAGTATATGATGCAACTCCCCCCTACCGTCCTGCGGGATGTATTGGTCAAGCGTGGAGTGTTGCAGAACTCGTCCGCGGTTTCGCTCTTATTGACGATGCTCTAAACAACGCATGAACCTAGATTTTCCCGAGCCCACCCCACGCCCAGCTTCAACAGGGCTTGGTAATAAACTCCCCACTGGACGTGAAAAATTCATACGCATCACCCATGGTGCCAGTCTGAATGTGAACCACGACCTCCCATCTGAGATAGAGGATTCTAATTTATCCCTAATGGGCAATGTTCCCACCCAGAACCAAGAGGTCCATGATCAACAAACGGCCTATGCCTCAGTTGAAATCTCTCGCCTAAAACCAGGTTCGTATTATTTCAAATCGCTGCTCAGTAAAAATAATTCTCCTCCTCTAACCAACCCGAAGGGATACACCCACCTGATGGTTGACCCACCAGGCCTAGATAACCTTCGACTCTATTCCTTTATACCCAACATCTCGGGTACGATCGATGATTGGATTGCCGATTTGCCCCGCATCAAGGGGCTGGGGTTTAACATGATCCATCTCCTACCCATCACACCCATGGATGCCTCCCAGAGCCCCTATTCGGCCAAATCTTTTTATGGCGTCGACCACCGCTATCTCAAAGATAACGGAGCCAGTTTAGAAAACTACGTCGAGGCCTCCAAATCTCAAGGCATCGGCCTTTGCTTTGATTTAGTCCTCAACCATGTCGGTGTCACCTCCGATCTTGCCGAACAGTGCCCTGAGTGGATTCAATCCGATCCCGAAAGAGAAGATGGCCTCAAGAGGGCCGGTTGCTGGCACGGCGACACATGGCTCACTTGGGAAGACCTTGCCCTAATCCACTACGATCACCCCGACCAGAGCATTCGCAAAGAGATCTGGAATTACATGTTAGAAGTACTCCTCCACTGGTCCTCCATCGCTGCCTCCACAGGAGGAATGATTCGTTTGGACAATCTCCACAGCACCGATTCCGACTTCCTCGATTGGGCGATGGAGAAACTACACGAGGAACTTCCCGATTTGATCGTACTCGGCGAACTCTTCACATCCAAAGAGCAACAGAACTCCATGGTTCTAAGTCAAGGACTCCACCTTCTCCTGGCAACACCATGGGATAAACACTATGTCCCTGATTTACGCAACCTAGTTGGCTCTCTCCACGAAGGGTACCCACGACTCAAGTTTATCTTGCCCATCTCCAGTCACGATAGTGGCACCCCCACTCAGGAGTTTTTCGATGTAAGGGCCACAGTCCCCCGTTACGCTGTCTCAGCCCTGCTCAACACCGGAGCTACCGGCATGTGCCAAGGCGTTGAATACGGTGCACCACAGAAACTGGAGTTCATCGGGTTTCAAGGAAAGGTGCCAATCGAAGGTCCTCGCGAATTTCACGAAGAGATCGCCGCCCTCAATCAACTCATGGATGAACATTCTCTCCTACGTCAAGGCGGTAATCTTCACTTCATCGACAATCATCACGGTGCTATACTCGGTGCCTATCGCCATTCCTTTGATGCCAATCAGCCTTCCTTGGTCGTGCTCATCAATCTCGACCTCCACCACGAACAGAGCATTCAACTTCAAGTCGATGCGACCCATCTCCAGAATGGAAATCAGCTGAGGAACCTGTTTGGCTATCACCGTGGAACCATGCACGATTTGCCATCGACCATCAAACTTCCTCCTTGCGGGGTTCGTGTTCTCGAAGTGATTCAAGAGTAGACCGCCTTACGATTTTCATCATGATCATGAAACCCAACATAGCCAACTCTCTCCTGAATTACGGCATCACCATCTCTCTCATCAGCTTAGCCTTCCTAAGCCTCGGTTGTGGCTCATCTAGTGAGCCTCTCCCTAGCCGAGTCCTCGAAGCTTCCTGTGGGATGTGTCAGTTCTCACAGACAGAACAGAAAGGTTGCTTTATTAACGTCAAGCTGGAGAAAAAATCCTTCCCCGTTGTTGGAGCTCCCAAGCTGACGATGGAAGAGATGCATCAGCCAGGTGGTTACTGCGTCACGGTTCGAAAAGTTCGAGTCAGCGGAAAGGTGGAGCATGATCGTTTCATGGCTTTCTCATGGGAGCTTCTTCCCATGAAGGAAAGCACGCCTGCTCTTCCAGCGGGACACTGACTCCAAAACATCGGCCCTCTCTTAATGGTAAAGGCCACCTGCTATGATCATCGGGAACGCAGAAGGTCAGTTAACCCTTAAACGATCTTTCCAATCTCCTCTTCGAGGCGCTTCAGTTCTTTGGGCAAACTCTCCTTAATCAGACCAACCTCGTCCTTACTCTCAGATCTCAGGGCTGACTCCAGGCGAACAAAGAGGGCGTTCAATGCATCTGCAGACACATTTGAAGTAGCTCCTTTGAGAGTATGAGCAAGCTTACCTGATTCTTCAAGGTCCCAGTTTTCTAGAGAAGAGATCAACCTTGAGATCAGGTCCGTAGATTCTTCAATAAACGCGTCTAAAACATCTTTCGCTAGAGAACGGTCACCCATGAGACGACCGTAGAGCACCTCTACATCTAATGCAACGGCAGCATCTGATTTCGGCGCTTCTGTGACCTCATCGTGATCAACTGGACTGACTATTTCTTTGATACCTTCTTCGGTTGAAGACGTTCTTTTCAACCATTTCTTCAAAGCCGACCTAAGTGGATCTGGAAGAATGGGCTTTGAAAGATAATCATCCATACCGGCATCCAAACACTTTTCTCGGTCTCCACTTAAAGCGTTTGCCGTCAGAGCAACGATCGCCGTATTCTTATTGGGTCCTTCTTGCTGACGAATCAACTGTGTTGCCATCAGGCCGTCTAATATCGGCATCTGCACATCCATAAGAATCATGCTATATTTCTGCTCCATGCACTGAGCTACCCCAGCCCTTCCATTGCTCGCCGTGGAGATCTCGAATTCACCCAACTGACCCAACATCGCCCTGAGCACATCAATGTTGGTCCTGTTATCTTCACACACGAGAAT
>Ga0233432_10001045_pt1 | contig 26898 bp, 31 predicted proteins | sample SI_122_August201_6_FD_179870 | JGI IMG/M metagenome (GOLD analysis project Ga0233432, IMG submission 179870) | Seawater microbial communities from Saanich Inlet, British Columbia, Canada - SI_122_August2016_10_MG | ecosystem: Environmental > Aquatic > Marine > Inlet | place: Canada: British... | reverse complement strand
CACTAGGTTCTATTTCACAATTATCACCTGTATAACCTGTAGGACAAACACACGTATGAGAACTACCATCAGAAGTACACGTTCCTCCATGCTGACAAGGATTAGTTGAGCAAGGGTCACCACCTGTGTCAACCAACACACAGGCACATTCTTGACCTTGACCTTCACTAGGGCACGGTTGTGTATGTTCAGGACTCAATTTACACAAATTGTTAGGATCATTGCATTCTGTGTCACTACTGCAGGTTCCACCTACACCAACTCCTTCAATTAAATCTTTCCCCATTTTTCCATATCTTGAATCATCGAAACTTGTGAAAAGATTCTTAATAAAAATTGGAACTTCTATATCTGAAACATTCTGTCCATCAATAAACGTCCATGCTGAGTTACATGTATCTTTATTTGTATATCTTAATGAAGGAGTAAAAAGATTTGAAGACATTCTACTTATAATATTAATAATAGATTATATTTTTTTCATTATCTATTTAAGAGTTCATAAAATATATAATGATAAGAAATATCTACAGTAAATAAATGTATTGTAATAATTGTGGAAAAAAAGGACATACTTTCGGGCAGTGTAAATTACCAATTTTGAGTTATGGGATCTTAGCTTACAGATTAGATAGTGAGGAAAATAAACTCTTAATGATTCAAAGAAGAGATTCATTATGTTATATAGAGTTTTTAAGAGGTAAATATAAATTAGATAATAAAGAATATTTGAAGATACTATTCTCTAATTTTACGAAAGATGAAATAAATAAGATAAAAGAAAAAGAGTTTGATGAATTATGGTATTCTTTATGGATGACAATGGAGTTTAAAAATACAAGAGTTAAAAATGAATATAATCGTTCTAAACATAATTTTGCTTTATTAAAAAACTCAGGATTTTTAACTCAGATTTTAAAAGAAGTAAATATAGTATATGATTGTCCTGAATGGGAGTTTCCTAAAGGAAGAAGAAATAGTCAAGAGTATAATAAAGATTGTGCGATTAGAGAGTTTGGTGAAGAAACTGGGATAAATAAAGACTACACTATATTAGCAAATGTGAAACCTTTAACTGAAGAATACATGGGGACAAATGGGGTAAGATATAAACATATATACTATGTGGCTGAATATATAGGAAGTTCTATAAATCATAAAATAGATAAGAACAAGATAGAACAATATGGTGAAATAAATGATATACAATGGTTTACAGAAGAGGAATGCTTAAATCATCTGAGAAAAAATAAAGGAACAAAGAAAGAAATAATAAAAAAGATTTTTAATTTTTTAAGAGAACATGAAAAATCTAATAAATAAAATATCTCTTATAATATATAGATTCTTATGAGTTCTTTACAGAAGATAGTAAATGAAAAGATAAAAGAATTAACAGAAAAATATAAAATTGATGAAGGATCATTTGAAGAAAAGGAGAAAATGATAGATAAGATATATGAATTATATGAAAAGAATATAAAACACGATACAATAACGGAGAAAGATATAAATGAATTAGAAAAAAAGAAAAAGATAGTCAAAGATAGTCCAGTTTACAAGTTTTGTTTGTTAAGAAGTTTAAAAAAGATAATAGAGAGTTATGAAATAGATGATCCTGAATATGTAGATTATCCTGATAAGAATGATAAAAGATTTGAAGAAAAGATATATGAAAAAGAAGAGTTTAATATGTTTGAGATCCCTAAAGAGAGTAAAGGATTATTTAATGTTTGTGAAAATAAAGATTTTGAGATTTCAGCTCATCAACTATTCTTAAAGAATTACTTAACAAAAGAAACACCTTATAATGGAGCATTATTATTTCATGGAGTAGGTGTGGGTAAAACTTGCTCAGCTATAACAATCTCTGAGAACTTTAGAGATTTATATGCTTCAAGAGAAAAAAGAATAATTATTCTATGTTCAAAAAATATTAAAATAGGATGGAAGAAAACAATCTTTAATCCTGATTTAGGTGAAAATCAATGTACGGGAAATATATTCTTAAAACGAAACATAAAAACGAGAAGAGAAGTGAATCGCTTAGTAAGAGATTATTATGAAATAATGGCTTATTTATCTTTTGCGAATCATGTAAAAAGATTGGTAAAAATAAAGGGCAAGAAATATTATAAAGAGTCTCCTGAAGAGAGAGAAAGATTAGTTATAAATGAAATATTTTCCAATAGGTTACTTATAATAGATGAAGCTCATAATTTACGAGATGATGGAGAAAAAGATATCAAAGAAAGTGTTGATATGATAGAAAAAGTTATTAAGTATTCTGATAATTTAAAAATAGTATTACTTTCAGCAACACCTATGTATAATCGTTCAACTGAGATAGTAAGATTACTAAATATGTTATTAATGAATGATAAAAAAGAATTAATAAATAAAGATAAGATATTTTTGAAAGATGGTTCTTTAAAGAAAGGAGGAGCTACTATTCTGAAAGAAGCTTCAAGAGGATATGTATCATATGTTCGTGGAGAAGATCCATCATCATTCCCTATAAGATTATATCCTTCTTATACAGAAGAGTTTTCAGAATACAGATCAAATATAGAAGATAATAGATCATTATCAATGATTTTAGATAAAGATAATTATCCTAAGAATGATATGAAAGAAAATAAGATAGAGGGTTCAAAGAAGTTATCATTTCTAGAAACGTTTGGTTCAAAGTTGAAAAGTGGATCCCATCAAGAAATTATTTATGAACGTTTAGAAAAAGAGATTTTGGAGAGTAGTTCTGAAGAAGAGATGCTTCCTTCTATCAAGGATATTAATAGAATTATTAGAGCAGGAAATATAGTTTATCCTTATAAAAAAGATGAAAGTGAAAGTGTTAGAATTGATGATACTATATCAGCATTAGGATTAAAAAATACGTTTGATGTTAAAAATAAGAGTAGTTCAGTAGAATATTCTTATAAAAAGGATATTTTAAGATTATGTGATGATAAACCATTTTTAGATAAAGACTTAATAGGTGATTATTCTGTTAAAATAAAGATAATACTTGAATTAATAGAAAATTCTGAGGGTATAATATTTATCTATTCAAACTGGATCAAAGCAGGTGTTATTCCGTTGGTTTTAGCATTGGAACAGAATGGATATAAAAAATATTCAGGAGAGACTATCTTAAAATATCCTGAATATGAAGAAGGAAAAGGAAAATACAAGACGAAAAGAAAACCTAAAAAAATTGTATCAAAGGATGATAATAAAGAGTATTCCATGAAATATATGGTAATATCTGGAGGAGAAGATAGATTATCTAAAAACATTGAAGATGAGTTAAAGATAGTAACTGATTCTAATAATCATGATGGTAAAAACATAAAGATAATTATTGGTTCTTCGGTAGCAAGTGAAGGTATAGATTTTAAAAGGATAAGAAATATCCATATTTTAGAACCATGGTTACATTTGAATCGTTTGGAACAAACAATAGGAAGAGGAATACGATTTTGTTCACATGGAGATATAGATGAAGAAAAAAGAAATGTTCTTGTATATCTTCACGCATTAGTAAATAAGGATGATAAAGAGAGTATTGATAATGCAGTTTATCGTTACGCAGAGAAGAAAGCTATTGATATAGGAGAAATTGAGGATATTTTAAAGAGAGGAGCAATAGACAGATTTTTATTTAGACATAAAAATATTGTTGGTGAAAAAGATGTAGTTGAGAGTAAAATCATAACTCCTTATGAGAATAAAGCGATAAAATACATACCAAATGATAAACCCTATTCAAAGATATGTTCATATTTACCCAAATCTAAGTGCAATTACAATAAAGAATTATCACGAGTGAAATATGAAAAGATTTTTAACAATCCAAAGATAAATAGTGATACAATGGATTATAATTATTCAGATAGATATATAGAAGTAATGATAAAAAGAATAATAGAATTGTATACATTAAAGAGTGTTTATGTAATTGATGAAATATTAGAGATGTTAAGACAATTTTATAATGTTGATGATAATATTGTATATTTATCTCTTCATAGGATAATAGTAGAAAAAAGAAATATAACAAATCATTTAGGATTGAAAGGTAGGATAATTTACAGAGGAAAATATTATTTATTTCAACCTATAGAAATAAATGATGATAATATTCCTTATTATTATCGTTGTTATCCTGAGATAAAATATCCAAATAATATTTTAATTCCCAAACAGAAGAAAGTAGAAAATAAACTTGAGATAAAAGAAAGATATGAATTAAGTGATACAACACATATTTTAAATGATCTTAATCCTGTAATAGAAGATGAAGAAGATTATATAGAAATATTTGAAGATATAGATATATTAAATTATACGTTTAAAAAATATAATATAGACAGATTAAGTGTTGAGCAAAAGATTCCCCTATTATATGTTGTTTTAATGGGATTAAATAAGGATGAAGAATTATATGATATTTTATCATATAATTTTATATACAAAAAAGGTGAAAAATATAAGTTAAGATATGATATAGATGATAATAAAAAAGATATATTTGGATTTTATGTAGTGTATCAACATAAACCTGAAATGTTTGCTTTAGATGAAGGAGAGATAAGAAAAGTGAACACATTTGAGGGGAGGGATATTTTAAGAGATTTAAATGAGTTTAGTAAAACTAAGATATGTAAAGAACTAATAAAAACAGGTAAAATATGGGGATATACTACATCTCAAAGTTCTAAAATGAAAGAGAATATAATATTCAAAATTACAGATGATACGAGTATTACGGAAAAATCTAAGGTTTATCCACCGGGTCCAGGGAAAATGTGTGTTCAAAGTACTCTAGGATTTAAGAAACACGATATAATGAATATGATAATAAAGGAATTCAGTGATATAGTAGATACATTAATATCTATAAAATATAAAGGGAATAATGAAAAAATAATATTAGTAGAGAAGGCTAATATAGATGATAATATGATATATACATTGAGTTCAGGAGAAAAAGTGAATGAAAAAGCTTTAAAGCTTAGTAAGTTTTATAAGACTATATTTTCAAATAAGAAAAAGGTTTGTAAGTTATTTGAAATATTATGTAGATACAGTAGAGAAAATAAAATAAAGAATAATTATTTAAGTTATGATGAAATATGGTTAAAATATCCACCATTTAATTTAAATAATTCCATCAAAATAGTATAAATTTGATTTAAATAAATGTATTATTATTATATAAATACACTCTTATGAAAGATATTATAAGAAAATCCTTGAAAACAAAAGAAATACATATTAATCCTAATGATATTCGGTCAACAATAGGTAATGCGATTGACATGAAGATAAAGAAAGATCTAGAGGGAATGTGTTGTGAAGATGGTTACATAATCAAAGATAGTATAAATATTGTAGAGAGATCTATGGGAAAGATAATAAATGTTAACAATCAAAGTAAAATAATGTATAATATAAAATATACTTCATCTATTATAAGTCCAGCAAAGGGAGTAAAACTGGATTGTTATATTAATTCTGTAACTAAAATGGGAGCTGTAGCATATATAAAATATGATAAGATAACAGACTTTAAAGATAGTCCTTTACTTATAATTATACCTAAAACATACTCACCTGAGGCTGACCAATTAGAATTAAATAAGAAGTATAAGATAGAGGTGATGGCTACACGTCTAAAATATAAAGCTAATCAGATACATATTGTAGCTAAACTCGTATAATTATGTGTATTAAGATATAATATTATACATAATCATGAATACTATTGAAGATAAAAGGTTATATATTTATAATCTTGTTGTAAAATATAAAGATAATGAAATAAGTAATACACTTTTGTATTATATAAGGAGTAATAATATATCTTTTTCAGAGAATATTAATGGTTTTTTTATAAACTTATCATTATTAGAAGATGAACACGTATGTAAGATATATAATTTAATAAAAATATTGGAAAATGAAGGTATAGATGAAATAATGTGTGATTCAGGAGAGGAGTCATTAGAAGATAAAGATATCAGTGAATCTTTAGAATCATTGGTATTAACAGATAAAGAAAAAGAATTGATTGAGTATACTAAAAGGATATAAAGTTTTTAATACATTGTTTAACAAAGATGTTGAGTGATATTTTGAGTATTTCTGATTCCCATAAAGATGATATATGTAAAGGTATAAAAGAATCTTCATATATTCAAAACAATATAGAGAGTAAAGAAAGATATAATGATTTAACAGATATGATTATATCTTTGAACGATCCAAGTTATTCATTACTACCCACCAAAGATAAGTCTCTTTATCTAAAACAAAAACGTATTGAAATTGCATCTGAGGTAGAAGAAAAAAACATGATGGATGATTTACATTTTAATAAATATCTTAATCTTAAAAAGATACAATCAGGTTTAACACGTGAAAATTGTATATCATCTTTATTTTTTTTATCAGAATATTATAATTGTATCATAAGACTTGTTAATAAAAAAAAGAATATATATTACAGGACATTAAAAGAACATAAAAATATTATGACCATTGAACAAAAGGACGATCAATGGATATTATGTGATGATTTCGTATATTCTAATATAATATTATCATCTTTAAAAGAGTTTGATACTTTAGATAAGGATTTAGTATCTTATGATGTTTATGATATACCATTAAAATCATTGGGTTCATATAAGTTAACTGATTTACAAGGGATTGCTACTGAAAAAGGAATTGATATTAAGAAAAATGGTAAGAACAAAGTAAAGAATATTCTTTATGAAGAATTAAGAGAACACTTTTTAAATTTGATTTAAATATTATATTAATAATATAATATTATAATATATCATGAGTTATTCTGATGATGAGAGCATTTCAAGCGATATGGATAATGAAAGAGAGTTTGAAATAATGGACGAGTTTTCTGAAGAATATAGTGATTATCTTAAGAAAGCTGTAAAAGATGAACTATTAGAATTGGAAGTCATCTACGGTACAAAATCAAGTGTTGGACTCACAAAAGAGCAATTTATAAGATGCATAAAAAACTTAACTGTATCAGAAAAATATGTAACTTTACCCGAAGATTGTTCATTGGATATTCGTTGTCAACAAGTATTTAGGGGTAAGAAAGTTCTCACAAATATAAGAGCATCTGTATTAGGTCTTTTGAATGTCAAAAGATATTGTATGAGTGAATCTTTAGAAGGTTTAGATGTCAAAATGATAAAGAAAACTATAAACAAAGATGAAAAAGGTAAAACTTCAAATACATTATTTTGCTATCCATATAATCTTAGAATGAATCTTAAAAAAGAGATAGAAGTGAATCATTTCTCAAATAATGAAGCACTACTCATAAAAAAGAAATGGAAAATGATGAATAAATATTTTCGTTATAAGAAAAGATATAGTTTTAAAAGTAAGAATGGACTTTTCAGAATAGATTTAACATGTGTTAAACAAAATAAGATACATCCTCGGTCTAAATCACCAATTTATACAAAAACTTTTAAAGAGGCCGAAGTTTTAAAATCTCCAGAAAAATATGAATTAGAAGTTGAATATATAGGTTCTCAAATACCAGAGGAAGAAATCGCTACATTTACTCCTAAAAGCACTCCATTTGAAGATTTTATTGCTAACATGAATACTTCTATTAATTACTATAATACTATCTCTCCATTTTGTAGTACAGGTGATAATTTAGTTTTAGAATCATTCACCGACTTTTCTCAAGATGATATAGATGATCAATATCTAAATGATGAAGAGCCTGAATATGCTATGAACTCACCTACATATAGTTATTCAACAGAAACATTTGAACCTCTTCCAGAATATGTAAATATTAATGTAGAATATTTAAATAATTTTGAATTATCATTTCCAAGAGATACAAAGTTTATACCCTTTGAAAAGCGTAGTAATTACAAACCGGAAAGTTTATCGGTAAAATATAAGGCTAATCTTAAAGTAGATGATTATTATCATGTGAACGTTATGCCCCCTATAATGAAAGATGATATATCAATTGATAGTTTATGGGTCCCTATTGGATATACAGAAGTGATTACACATCATTATATAGAAAAACCAGTTATTCAGAATGTAGAAAGATTTAATGATAGTGCTTATGAAGAACTGACTGGAGTATTGGAAGTATTATTAAAAGAATTACTTCAATATGTTGAAAATACATCATTCTTAATGGAAGATAGTGAAAAATTAGAGATCTTGGGAAGATATGTTAGAACTATTGATGATGATCAATATTTTAATAGGACTGGTTATAGAATGATAGGTCCTCAACCTGTTACATTATCTTTGAGTGAAATGAACATTAATAATCCTCATTCTATTCTTCAAGGTTACGTTGTAACTGAAAAAGCCGATGGTATAAGGGCACAATTAATAGTTTGTAAGGAAGATAAACGTGCTTATATCGTTACTTCTAAGAAGGGAGTAATAGATACGGGGATTAGTTTTGAGGGAGTAAATGAAAATTGGATATTTGATGGAGAATATATAACAAAAGATAAGTATAGAAATGATATAAAATTATTTATGATTTTCGATGTATATCAAGGAGAACATGAAGGAACTAAAGAGTTATTTAACTTACCATGGATTTCATTAAAAAGAGATTCTAAATCTAGATCTGTAGCACTTCATAATTTCTTCAAGAATCATGAGAAATCTTCTGATGGAGATGATGTTGTAAGAATAGAAACAAAAATATACATAGAGGGAGCATCCAAATTACAAAAAAAGAAAGGTAAAGATGAATATTCAAATCTATATACGACTTTAAAAGCGTGTAAAAGGATATTAGACAAATGTAATGAAGAGGATGGAGGATATGAATATGAGACAGATGGTTTAATTTTCTTACCAATGTTCTTACCAGTAAAGGGATCAGATGTTGGTGAGAAAGTTAGTAGTTACAATGGGACGTGGAACTATAATTATAAATGGAAACCTCCAGAAGAGAATACAATAGATTTTAGAGTAACATTTGATAAAGATAAAAGATTTTATACATACAATAAAACAAATGAAGATGGAACAATTCAAAAGATACAATATAGAAAAGTTGTTCTTACAGTAGGATATAAAGAAAAAGATGATACATTTATAGATTTTAATATGAAGTTTATAAATAATGAAAAACCTAATAATAAAAGATTTTTACATTTCAATCGTGGTATAGACAATCTTCATATATGCAACGTTCCACTTAAAAATGGTAAAGTCGTATGTTCTAGAGACAAATTAGAAATAACCGAAGGATGTATAGTAGAAATGAGATATAATGGTATAAATAATGATGGATTTAATTGGACACCTTTAAGAGTAAGGACTGATAAAGAGTATCCACAATGGTTTAGTATAGCAGATAATATATGGAAGACTATCATAAATCCGGTAAGTGAGTCTATGATAACTGGAGAAGAGGAATTAATAATTGAAGATGTAATAGAAAAGAATGAATACTATGTTTCAGATAATACTTCTGATAATTCAACACCAATAAGACATCTTCATAATTTCATAAAATCATTATTAATTGAAGATGTAGTTGAAAACTCAGGGAAAGACATATCAATTTTAGATACGTCATGTGGAAGAGGTGGTGATAATCAAAAATATTTGAGAGTTAATAAAAAGAAGAAAAATATAAGATTTATCTTAGGTTTAGATATATCAGATAATATAAAAGAAGCTGCGAATCGTTATTATTATGAATCTTTAAAAAGTAAAGTCCCTAGAGGAATATTCTTACAGTTTGATACAAGTAAGAATATAAAAAAGGTTGAAGGTTCTATGAATGAAACCTGTGATGATATGTTAAGTATAATATTCGGAAAAAAAGATAGTTATGATAAAAAATATGATAAGTTTTATAAAGATTATAATTCATTGGGAAAGAGAGGATTTGATGTAATTAGTAGTCAATTTTCATTTCATTATTATTTCAAGAATGAAGAAACTTTAAGAGGATATTTACAAAACTTGAAAGAATTAGTAAAACCAGGAGGATATTTTATGGGAACATGTTATGATGGGATGAAAGTATTTAAATCATTCAGTATAAATGAGGGTAAAAATATTCAGGGTAGAGATAGTAAAGAAACACTCATATATGAAATTATAAAAGATTATGATATAAGTAATTTTGACTATGATAAAGAAGATACATCAAATATGTTTGGTCAAGAAATAAATGTTTATATGAGTAGTATTGGTCAATATATTACAGAATATTTAGTAAACTTTGAGTTTGTAATAGATATTATGAAAGAATATGGATTTGAACCTCATTATCCAGATAAAGCTTCAAATATGAAAAAACCTATAGGTAATTTTGAAGAGATTATAGACAAGATTGATACTCTCTTAGATGATACTGAAAAAGATGTACAAAAAGCATATTTATATGCAAAAGTTGTACAAAAAGATGAGATATATAGAAAATTATCAGGATTAAATAATTGGTTTATCTTTAAAAAGATTTAAACGAAAGCATTCATAATGAATTAAGTAAACATGAAAATATATGAATTAGATGAAATAGATGAAATAGATGATAATAATTTTTTTGAAGATAATAAAGATTACAATTTTAAAGAATTATTAGATAGTTTAAATGATACTAAAAGTTTAATAGATCAAGATCCAAATAAATGGAATATTTGCAAGAAATATATAAATGATTATGAATATATATATAGTTCATCTTTTTCAAATAAGAATATATGTAAGAAAAAACCTATTAGTCGTTCTTATTTCAAAATATTAGAAATAATAAAATATTTTGACATCAAAGATTATAAAAAAATAGATAGTATAGCTGAAGCACCAGGGGGGTTTATAGAGTTCTTTAATGAGAAAACCTGTGAAATAAATGCTATATCTTTAATAAGTGATGATAATAGTATTCCTCATTGGAATCATAGTATTATAAGAGGTAATAATATTATAATAAATAATGGCAAAGATAAAACTGGAAACATTTATAAACTTGAAAATATATTATATTATGTGAAATATAGTGGTCAGAATAAGAGCGATATAGTTACTGGAGATGGTGGTTTTGATTATACTATGAATTTTAGTAATCAAGAGTTAGATTCATATCCATTAATTTATTCAGAAATATTAATGGGATTACTATTACTAAAAAAAGATGGGATATTTATTTGTAAGGTATTTGATATATTGTATCTTAAAACTATTAAACTCTTATACATCTTAAGAAAGGTTTTTAATAAGGTATATATTGTAAAACCTTCAATGAGTAGAACAACTAACTCTGAGAAGTATATGGTTTGTGTTGGATATAAAGGATATAATAAAGAACTTATTAATATAATGTTACATAATTTTCACAGTGATTTAGAGATTAAAGTTCCCAAAAAGTTTATTGAAAATATTAATATGTTTAATAGTTTCTATATATCTAAACAAATAGAAGAAATAAAACGAGGTGTTAATATGGGAAAAGAAGAAATAAAAAGATATCCTTCAAAAAATCAAATAGATATAGGTGTGAAATGGTGTATAAAATATGGTTTAGAGATCAACGAAACATTCTTTAATAGAAGTATCTACAAAAGGTGAATAAGTTTCATTTTTATCTTTTGAAGCGAAAACATTATCATAAAAAGATAATCCATTCATAACGGATTCTTTAGATTCATTTATTTTGTAATTACCAATAGTACTTATGATATCACAGGTATTATATGTTTCAGTATTTTTAGGTGGGATATTCTGTAAACGAGTGTTTTCTAAACATGTTATATTATTATTACTATCTACATAACAACTATCATCAACATAGGCAGAACTGGTAGACCTTGTTGTATCACTATATCTATTCTTTTTATTGAAAAAGTCACCAACATTGGTTATTTCATTCTTAAAATCACTCGAATAAAACTTAGGATATTGAGAAACATTTTCATCTGAAAATGATTTATATGGTTCATCTTCTTTTTTGTGAAAAGAACTTAATTCACTAGTTCCTATAGTATTTCCTGATAAAGTATCTTTTAATAAAAACTTGGGATATTTATTTCCTATATCATTTAGTTCTTTACGAATAATATCTACATTATCATCATTAAGATAGGTATTTCTTGTGAGCATATTAGCATTCATTTGATTATTATAACTATCGATAGATAATGGATTCTGTTTAGTAGTTAATTGTGGTATATAAAAATCATGCATACGTGGTGTAGAAAGTTTATCTGAGGTCTTAGACAAAGGTGTATATATCTGATTTTCAGAAATAGTAATTTTTGGATAAAAAAATAAGATTACTAAAATTATAGCTATTATAATATATAATGAGTTCATGTATATATATAATTTATAAATAAATTTAACCAAAAGTATTTTCAGTTGTATATTTTACATACAAAAAGTTATCTTCATTTTTATTATCATTATAAATAGATTCTATATCAGAACTAGCTGTACAAAGTGTACCATTCACTGAAAAGAATAGTGCTACACTACTCTCTATATCCATTCTTTTTCTAATAGTATAAATAAGTTGTCCAAAGGTCATATCTTTAGATACAATAAACTTATTTTTATCAATATTAATTAAATCTTTAGTAAATGGCTCAACAATTACAGGGATCCTATCAGGATATTTATTAAGAACTTTATCTGACTCAGATAATCTTTCTTCAAGTGATTTCTTTTCAGATAAAGATTCATAGTAATTATTTTTTAGAAAATAAGACATAATTATAATTCTATACATATTTTAATTTAAAAATAACTTAATATTTTATTATAAGAATATGAAGATACTGAGTTTTACTTCAAGTGATAAATTACAAGAAATAGACATAGAGAAGAATAATAATAATATACTAGAGAGTTTACTTAAGATAAATGATCGTAATATAAAACTCATATATCATTGGTCTCATGATAACGGTATATTAGAATGTTATGGGTGTGATAAGAACTTATATAAAGAAAAAATTAATACACATAATTTACCACCTAGTAATTTATCATATACACTTTATGGTGATATCTATTTAGTATACAAGATTAATGATAGTATCATAGATTTAGATATATCACATTATGGTATGATGACATATTATATAGAAGAAAGATATGAAAATCTTGATATACAAGAAAAGTTTGATGAAATAATATCAGATGAGGAAATGGATGAAAATGAGAATATTATTGATGAAATTATTGAATTACCGAAAAAGAAAATTAAAAAAAATACGAATGATAAAATATTAGATGAACTTGATTATGATAATACTAATTATTAAATTTGATTTAAAAATATATTCATAATTATCATTAATTTACTTAGTTATGTCAAATAACTATAAAGATGAAATAAGGAAAAATACTGTTATGAAACTTAACAAATGTGTAAAGGGTATCAAATTATCTCGAAGAATAGAGAAAGGTATCTATAATTATTGTATAGATTACGCAAATGAGAAAAATATAAAGAAAAATTGGAAGAATCAATTATTTTATAGAATATATTTATCAAAGGTTATTTCTGTATATTCAAACTTAGATAAGAAATGTTATGTGAAAAATAATTCACTTTTAGATAGGATAAAAAATGATGAGATAAATGCATCAGATATAGCTAATATGAGCTCATATGATACTTATCCAGAAATATGGTCTAATTTACTCGATAAGAAAACCAAAAGAGATAAAATGAAATATGAAATGAAACAAGTTGCTATGACAGAAATGTTTAAATGTGGAAAATGTAGTTCAAGAAAATGTTCTTATTATGAACTTCAAACTAGATCAGCAGATGAACCCATGACACAATTTATAAGTTGTTTAGATTGTGGGAATCGTTGGAAACAATAATTAAAACGTTTCATTTGTAGCTTTTCCTAATCCTAAACCACTATCATTAAAGTTTTCTATAGTACAAAATCCTTTATTACAATTTTGTATATTTTTTACAGGGACTTCTGGAGCATGTGGCCCAGAATAACTTAAAGAAGAGTTTCTTTGATTTGTTTCTTCTCCAACTACTTTTGCAGCATTATTCTGAAGATAATAACGATACTCCCATGAAGTCATATTCTGACTTAAACCACTATTTGTTATACAGCTTGTTCTATAATCTGTAAAAGCACGACCGTCGGCCATACGACTAGGAAAATCACTAACAAAATTATCTGATACTTTACTCATTTATATTTTAGTAATAGATTTTATTTTAAAGAATTTATAATTCTTTCAATCATAGTAGTTTTATTTCCTGAAACGGCTAAACCCTTTTCTTGAAGTATATTCTTTAATTCTTTAACACTCATTTCTTGAAGTTCTTTTAGTATATCTTCAATATCCAATTCAGAACTATCATAACTATTCTCAGAGTCTATATCAGAATCTTTATCAGAATCTTTATCAGAATCTTTATCTGATTCTTTATCCGACTCATTATCCGACTCATTATCCGACTCATTATCTGGTTCCTTATCCGATTCATTATCAGAACCCATATCAATATCTATTGTTTCACGTTCTTCTAAAGATTTATCTATTTCATTCTTTATAGGGACTATATCTGATAATGTTTTTTCTGGTTTCATATATATAGGTCCTTTACTTGAAGTTGGAGAAAATCCACCACTAATATCTTGAATATCATTTATTTGAGAATCTATAGGATTTAACACTTTTGGTAAAATATCCATTTCTATATTTTCAGAATTATCTTTTATAATATCTTTACATTCTTCTGTTAATCTTTGTATTAACATGTCCTGAGATATTAGTTTAAGGTTTATCTTTCTAAGTTCAAAGAAAAAGAATACAGATATACATATAACCAAAATCAATAACAAAAGCACTTGAAAACTTCCACCACTTAACATTATTTCACTACTCATATGACATTCATTACATCTTTTATATGAGTTTTAAACACAAATATCTTCTAATAGAATATATAATATAATATAAAGTATATGAATAGTTTTTATGAAATATTAATAGATACAAATAATTACAATATAATAATAATTAATGACTTTTTAAGAATGTTTGTAATTCAGATTAATTCGCAGTTTTTATACTCTTATATGAATAATGTAGAGTTTTTATCTCCCAGTTTTATTGAGAACACTTCATATATTTTATTAAGTATTCTTGTATATTGGTTGGTTTTTAATAAGATATTTTATTTAACTAGTAAAACTAATAAAGATACTAATTATGATTCAAATCTCCCACACTATTTAAGAATAAGATAATATATGAGTGATAATATTGTAATATTTAATGGAGAAAATAGAGAGTTTAATCGTTAATATAAAAGATGTAAAAGAAGAATTAAAAGATTTACCCGGTTTTGAAAAAGTTGATTCTGTTCTTGAAGAAGATACTGAATATAAATTATGTTGGAATTGTTGTAAATGTTTAAAACATAATATAATTTCTATACCTCACGAATATATAAATGAAATATTTTATACGGGGGGGGACTTCTGCTCTTATAATTGTGGATTAAGATATATAATTGATAATTATTCAAGTAATGAATTATGGACAAGAGTTTCACTGCTACATATTTATTATACACTAAATACGGGTGATCATTCAAAAATTAAAGTTCCACCAAATAAGAAATCTTTAAAAATATTTGGAGGGGATTTATCTCATGAAGAATATCAAAAGTATGGAAATAATCTATCAGTAAATACCTTTGTCCCACCTATATTACCTATCAATAATATGGAATATTCTCATGAAAATAAAAAGAATAATAAGAAAAAAAACTCTGATTATAGGTTATATCGTAAAACACCCATAAAGAATAAGAATAATATTTATAATACGATGCAACTTATAGTTGAATGAGTATGAAATGATACAATGAAGTAATGAATTTGATTTAGTGCTTGAAACAAAACACTTAAATACTAAAGATGTCTTCATCTATTCGGATTCGTTGTTGCTCACACTGTGGAGAACAAGGTCATAATATAAGAACATGTCCAAATATGAGTACAGAAGAAAGACAGAGGCGAGAAGATGAACGAAGGAACCGACATAGTCAAAGACAAACTCTATCGCAGATTATTACTCTCCCAGGAGAAAAGAAGCAAAAGGTAAGACTAGAAAATCCTAATACGTATCCTGTATGTGTTTTCTGGAGATTTAACAATCTATCTGTTCCACCACCACAATGGAACATGTTCTCCATGGTTATACCTGAATTAGGAGGTGTTACGAATCTAACTTTCTCTAGACATCATAATTTAAAAGTAGTTCCACTTGAAGAAATTAATAGTGATAATCCTACAAATATTGAAAATATGTTTGAAACCTGTGAACTTAATGGTCCTAACTTCTTTGATAATACTCTCCCAATTGACTCTTCTCAGTATGTTGACGAAATAAACTATCTTTACACAATTGAAAGGAAAGAGTACACTTCTAGATTAGATCCTCTGACTATGTGGAAAAACGCTAGTTTGAAAAGCATGTTTCTCTTAAAAGAGTTGATACGTTTTGGAGCAGATAAAAATGATACATATGGGATGATCCTTGACCTTGTTCAAGATATAGAACTCCCTCAATTCACAGAATTAGATAAAGAATCCGCAGGAGTCCCTTCTACATTCACAAATATTACCTGAAATAAGCTCTTATAAGATTAATAATAAATATCTCTTTAACAATATCATCATTTATGAAATCTTTTAAATTATCATTAATATCTTTTTTATGTGAAAAAGGATTTAGTATATTATCTTCATTTAATAATTTTTTACACTTTATATAATGTTTAAAAATGAAATCATATAATGATTTCAATTGATAATCATTTAAAGAGTTTATTATTTCATAATAAAAGTCTTTGTTATTTATATTTGTAAGAAAAGTGTAATCTTCATAATTCATTTCTGTTTTTACAATAAATAATGGATAATTCGTAATGTGTTCATTCATATATATATTTATTAGAAAGACTATTATATATATAATAAAACGATTAATATAATTCATTATTGTTTTTATATTTATCATAATTATCGATATTATTCACTCCATAATTGAAATAAGATTTATAACGATCTAAATGTTCTTTATCTTTATTTTTTTCATTAATCTTTTTTGATAGATTCCATAGGAGTAGATAACATTCTTTATGTAATTCTTTACATATTCTTCCAATTTTTTCACTTCTTAAATTATCTGGAAACTTTAAATGTTCACTATAACTTTTTTCTTTCACAGATATAGTCATACTTTGATAAGTATTTATAGCCCTTTTAAAATAATATTCCGCATTTTCAAAACTTTGTCTAACATGAACCATATCTTCACGTTCTATATTATATACCAACTTAAAGAACTTCTTAAGATATCTTGAACCTTTATCATATGAAATTATATTATATTTTTTATATTTTCTTAATTCTTCAACAAGGTCATGTATTCTATCATTATAAAAAAAATGTTCATGATCTAGTTCACCTCCCTGAATTACCTTTTCTTTAATATCATTCAGATTAAGAAAAATAAATAAAACAATCCCTAAAGCTACAATGTATTTTACATCTAAAAATCCCACAAATAATATAAATATTATCAAGATAAAATATACACTATTTTCTTTACGATTATATAGATACTCTTCTATAGTTTCAATCATTTAATTTCTACTTATATTAAAAAAATAGATTATTATTGATAAGATTACAAATAGTATTCCTATATAAATTATATTATCGGATTCCCTTATCATTAAAGATATAGTTGTTAAATGTAGTAATAACACATTACTACTTTTACTAATATCACTCACATCTATGTTTAATAGTGCATCAGCATAATCATATTTTTCTTTATATTCAACGAGAAAGTTCCCATAAAAATTAAAAGTTTTGTCTAATATATCACCCAAGGGCTCATCTAAAATAGTCTTTTTCTGTTTAGAATATTCTTCTTTTACCAAATTATCTATCTTAAACTTTTCTTCTAAAGAAAGATTATAAGCATTTCTTAAATCGACTGCCATTTGAGGTCTAGGATCTGTTGATCTATCATCTGTTAATCTATTATCAGACCCTGTAATATCATCATTTTTATTTATAGTATCTAAGTTCGTGTAATCACCCATATATTATATAATATAATAGTATACATTTCTTTTAACTTATATAAGAAATAAGATGAACATTTGAAAGCATCATTCTTCGACAACAATATTTATGTATATTCATATCATCAAGGATTTTACCTTCCAAAGATTTTTCTTGTTTTGGCAAATTAATATCCATATATTTTAGTTCTAAACTATCTTCAAGTTTTTCATTTGAGCTATTTTTCTGATTCTGTATTTCAGTTATATAGGGGATCCATTTATCTCCCAAAACACAACCACATGTAAAACAACGAATCGGTATCATCTTATGTTATTATAATATAAGTATAAATAATATTTTAAATCAAATTTGTATCCAAATTAATGGATAAAGTAAGATACTATGAAAAATAATGTTAGTATACTTGATGATATAACGAATGTATTTGTTAAAGAAATATATTCTCTTAGGATAACATACAACATTATATAGATTGGAACTATAAATGATACAAATATCCATTTAGGATTATATACTCTCTGATAATCTTTCGCATTTTTAACATCATATTTTCCTAATTCAGGATTATAATTATATGTTACTATGTATTCTAAGAATATAAAAAGCATAATTATTAAAAATGATGGACCAACTTCTTGAGCATATATCTTTGTTGTATTTGTTGATAACCCTATATTAAATACTAATCTTAAGAATGGTATCAATAACATAATTAATCTAGAAACAATATATATATTATTTGAATCTTCATTTATAGTTACCATATAGTGTCCAATTATAAGCAATAGATATGCTACTAATGAAAAGAGTATAAACCATTTGTGTGAAACATATCCTAAAATTATAACTACAAGTGAAAGTGTTAATAGTGTCAATCCATATGGATTCATCAAAATACTCAGTATTATATTGGAGATATCTGAAAAATCATAGGGAGCATATAAAAGACCATTTATATCTATTCTGTCTTTAACATAAATATCACCATATAAATATTTATGAATATTTTTAAATATGTCTAAACCATGAAAAAGAACAAAAAATATACAATAAATTATTAAAAGTTTTATTAACATATATATTATACTATATTTAGTTTAAAAATGATCATACAAAATACTTCTATAAACTTCTCTAAATACATCATTTATTTCAGTTAAATCATGTATTACAAAATCTGCGTTACACTCTATAAGAGTTTCTCTTGCTTTAATTAACCTTTTCCTATATTCGTCTGAACTCATTAAACCCTCCCCCATTATATCTTCTGGTTCTACTATTCCCATAAGAGTTGACCACTTTGTAACTCCTACACTCCAAAAATCTCCATTATTAGCCTCTTTAATTCCTATAGAAGTATCATCAAACTTTATAATTTGGTAGTTATTCTCTATTTTAAAATCTTCTTTTAATTTATTTATCATATCAGGATAAGGTCTAGATCTTAAAAGACATGTTGATGAAACTGCACTATCTACATATAAACCCTCATCTTCCATCCTTGAAAGAATAAGATCCATATTTTCTTTATCAAAACCAGTTGTAATACCTATCTTTATATCTCTCCTTTTCAAATATTCAAAACACTCTTTTGTTTCAGGAATTATATTAATAACTTTAGATTCCTTATTTTGTTCTTTCTTAAAATCTTCATATATCATATCACTATCTAATGGGTCAGGAAACTTACCATATTCTTGAAACCAGTTTCTCTGAACATAATTATCACATAATATCTTTCCAATATGTTCACTCTTTGACATTCCCATATCTTTAAGAATAACTCTATCTGAAATCTTTATTTTGTTCTTTAAAAATGCCCTTTTAAGAGAAAAAAAAGGTGTTGCTGAATAACGATCAACAATTGTTCCTCCTAAATCAAAGATACATGCTCTAATCGTTGAACTCATATTATTTAATTATGATTATACATAATGCTTATTTCTTAAACCTTTTTATATTTTATCATAGTTCACACTTGTAATCTAAACAAGGACCACAGATATATTTCTCATGTATCTTTTCTCCATCTTTCCATGAATAAAGAGGCATTATTGAGTAATTCTTATTCTTAAGCCATTCATTCACATCTTCATACAGAAGCTGACAATGTGGATCACAACATATCTTTTCTTTGTGAGATTCCTTTATAAGGTTTAGACGTATGGGTTCTAATGACCCCCGTCTAAACTTCTTTAGAGTCTCTTTTGTCCAACCGATGTGATTGGGATTTTTGTATCCTCTAGATTTACACCATTCATTCAATCTTTTGTTGTAATCATCAGATATATCATCTATCTTTTTTCTCCCATAGAATAATTTCATATCTTTCGCTCTACTCACTTCATTCTTTTCTTTATGAATATATTCACTTTTACAACAATTAGGACAAAATCCACACTCTCCAGAAAAACAAGGAGTTGCATAACGTGTCATAGTTTATATATATTAACCTTTGTATAACTACACATATATTACATAAAAAATCTTTATATCAAATTCTTTTGTTAAATACTAACTAGTTCAAGATTTGGTACCCTGATATGTCATTGCTGTTGTATATAAGTTGAGGACTTTCCTGATAAAAGTAATACTCTGGGAGACCGTTATAATCTAAGTCCTCTTCATACTCTAGATATTCTTTGTAAGCTTCTCTGACGATCAAACTCGTATGTCCATATCTCCCCATATAATTTATGATTCGGATCTTGTCGGAAGGTTTTGTTTTGTCATCCTTGGGCATCGCAGAATAATCTGAATTACATCTGATAAAGTATCCTCTGAAATATGTAATTTGTGTTAGTAACTTCTTCTGTGCTCTCCATCTCTCGCCATCTATTGGGAGACAGCAGGTTATTGGGACGTTTGAGTTTGGCGAGATCTTTGAGAACTCTCTCTTCTTACAGAGATTGTTCAATCGGGACCAGCGATCTGAAGGCTTTAAACGAAGAGAACAATGAAAACTTCGGGAGAGCTCGAGAGAAAGATACTTGTGCATGAAATAGACGACAAAATCGGGGTCTCTAAAAATTGTGAGAAGATCTATACCTATCCTCTTAATCTGCTCCTGAGAAAGCACAAGAGTTGAGAGCATATTATTGAGTGTTTCCTCTAAAAGAGATGTTTGTTAGAAGAATTGTATCTATGAATACATCAAATTTATACTCCCTTTGGTATATTCATGAGTTCTTTTAACTTTTCAAGAGTTCCCTTATCAGAACTTAATACTCTTAACCTTCTACGATCTTCAAGATGTCTCTTCCAACTCCAATCGAAGATATCCGATTAAAATGATGAATACGACTTGATATATTCTCGTGTTAAGAATCCCTTTCGCTTCATGTAATCATAAACCTTATCATCGAAGATATTCGATTAAACGATTTTTTTCTTTTGTGAGGATCATCTCGATGAGATCATTTTCATTAGTGGCTGTCTTGATAACATCTTCGCCAAAGTCAAAATCATTCTCTGCGGCTTTTATTAGTTCCGATAAACTCTTACCGCTAAGTTCTTGATTGATGGTTTCTAGTTCCATGTTTAACTTCTCTAAGATCAACTTGATAATATCAGAATTGTTGACATCGGATTTCTCTGGTGTAATTCCATACTCTTTCGCAATGCTAATCAGTTTTTCTTTTGGCATATCAAACATTAATATAATTGGCATGTATTGCTTTCCCTTCTCTATATCCTCTGTAATGTACGACAATTCAGTAGCGTTTGTTTTTTTGAGGATCATCTCGATGAGATCATTTTTAGTAGTGGCTGTCGCGATAACATCTTCGCCAATCTCAAAATCATAGTCTGCAGCTTTTCTTAGTTCTGGTAAACTCATACCGCTAAGTTTTTGATTGAAGGTTTTCAGTCTCCCCTTAGTCCCACCCATTATCAGATCAATTAAATCACCTGTAGTAGATGATTTGTCGATATCTTCTTGTGAAACTTGGTATCCCATTTTTTTCGCTTCAGGTGTAGTCATCAATTCCGCATGCTCAATCAGTTTACTTAACTTAAGATTATTAAGTGCCTCTCTTAAAATCAACAGATATATTTTTTCATTCTCCGGAGAGGAAGAGGGTATTTGTCTCGATGAACTTGATTGTTGTTCTTGCGCTTCCAAAGCTCCACGTGGGACATCTTTTAAAGCTTGAAGTAAGTTTTCTGCTTCACGGCGGGCGATACCAGGATTGGAAGCTTGGGTTGCCCCTGGGTTTAAAAAATCAGGGGGGGGCACGTGTGGATCCTCCAAATATTTATTATATTCGGCAAAAAACATATTTAATTTTCTTGCTCGTTCTTGTATTGCAGATTCTGTCAATAATTTCCACAACCCCCCGGGAAACTGACCCCATAGTTCCGAAGAAATACTTCTTTTTATATCTTTTAATTCTGAATATCTTCGATATATATCACATGTTGATTCTTTTTCGCCTTTTTTAATCACCACAGTTAAAGTGTAACGTATAGAATTTCCGTCTTCTTCCACCGCGAACTTGTTCGTTTCAGCTAAATGTTTCACATGAATAGATTGTATAGTTGATCCATTTAAAAATTCATCCACTTTTCTGTATTTAGTATCTAAACCTGAAAGTTCTCCACCTCTTATCTTTTTCCTAGAATATCTTTTATATTTTATATTAAGAGTTCTTTTTTTTGTTCTTATTCTTTTAGATGTATTTCTTCTTCTCTTTTTCTGAGTTCTCCTCAATGTATTCTTTTTCCTAGAATTAATTCTTTTCCTTGATATTTTTCTTTTCATTTTATATATATATATATATATATTTTTTTATACTCCCTTTGGTATATTCATGAGTTCTTTTAACTTTTCAAGAGTTCCCTTATCAGAACTTAATACTCTCAATCTCCTGCGATCTTCAAGATGTCTCTTCCAACTCCAATCAAGATTAATCCGATTAAAATGATGTATCCGACTTGATATATTAAATCTCATAAGATAATAATAATACAACATAATTCTTATATTTAATATCTATATCTTTTTAAATAAAAAATTACTATCTACTTTTGTTTTTATGATATTTTCTTTACCAGTTACTTCTAATATCATCCAATTTCCATTTTTCAAGATCATCAAGATATCTATCTTTGCAATGAGGGGGAAGAAATCTCTTAAGATCCCAAATCCCCCAACGAAGCCAAGGATGATCTTTTGGTGTATCCGGGGGGAGAACTCTATCTCGATAAGAACTGGTTTTACGGGGTTTGAAACATTCTTCATAATCAGAATCCGCAGTGAGTTCATAAAATCCCCACTTTGGAGAAATACCCCACATAATTGGGACTTTCATAAAAGATGTATCAAATGAATCTAACTGACCACAATCCTCGGGTTTTGGTTCCCTTATGAGAGATGTTCTACCCCTTTCTGGACACCACTCTTCATATACCCAAGAACTCCAACAGGAATCAGGATGACCCAATGGAGCTCCAAAATGACAATCTGGACCATTTGATATGTTTGTTCTCATATAATACTCACCAGATGGAGGGCCTGCGCGAGCACGTAGAGTGTGAAGATTAACCTCTTGTTCCAGTTCTTCAAACATCTCGTCCATTTCATCGTCAATTGTGTTAAACTCAATCCATCCTTCTTCAGCATCCTCAAATCCTGGATAATCGCCAAAATCGATGAGCTTTTGCCCCTCGTAGTATAGTTTAAAGTTTTCATATCCTTCCATCCAGCACTCGTAGTCAAAATCCAACATCTCTTCAATCGCCTTTTTATCACCCTTTAACCACATATCTTCAAACTTCTCGCGAGGTTTCAGACCACCCCATTCTCCATTTGAGATACGATCTAGATTCCAAGACTCAATGTCTGAGCGTATGTAAGCACAGAGTGTCATCTTGAAGTTGTTATCATCAACCTCCTTTAAGCTTGGTTCTCGACAAACGCGATTTTTCTGAGCGTGACACACATCCGTACACTCAGGAAAGAATGTCAAAGACCATACACCGTGCTCTCCTAAGTCCATATCAACCTTCCGAAGAATACCCCTAGGGTAGTTCTTCTTTGGATCAAACTTGGTGTCTTCCCACCACTCACGTCTGTAGAAGGAAGAGGGGATAGGCTTCTCCTCAAGCCCCTCCTCATATGAAAGATACGCAGCATAGTTGTCATCACACATTTTGGTCTAAGGTGCTCTCAAGAATAGGTGCTCTCAAGAATAGGTGCTCTCAAGAATAGGTGCTCTCAAGAATTATGTTGTGATACTCTTTGTATTGAAGAGAATCAAATTTGATTCATTGGGTTTATGAATCATTATAAACTAAACAAAGATGCCTTACTTTACAAGTTGGGACGCAAATGCTTTCCTTTGTCTCCTATCTCTGTTCCCTGAAGAGGTTGTTCGTGGGATGTTTAAGAATGTGAAGAAAGTTCATGAGGAGTTCGTTAGAGAAGAATCCCTGAAATACTGGTTAACGTTACCAAAATCTATCACGAGTGTGAAGGGGAAAAGAAATCTAAAAGAGTTTGAAGGATTGTGGAAATGGAGATGTCCAGAAAAGAGAAGATACAATATTGTTCAGTGGACGTCTAGTTGCGTTGGTCGGACTCTCGGTCCAAGAGAACAGGAGAGAGGAGAAGGGACATCTGAAAGAGGCTATTGGGATTCTGGAGCAGCAATAGGATATTCTATCCGTGACCTTAGTATAGATACTTCAGAATGGGACGATTCTGAAGAAGAAGAACAGTATTTTGATATGAAAGAAAGAGATAGAAGACATTTTCTTAGTAAATGGTATGAAGGAATCCATGAGGGAAGATACTTCTTGTTCTTCAAAGAAAATGATATCTGGGCCCCCAATCTCTTCGATGAATATAAGAATGAAGGATTCTCAATCTGCGGTTTATCTTCTTGGTCACAAGTCGCTCAAGATCTCTTGACTATCGATGGTCCAGGATTGGGTGAAAAAGCTGGGAGAACAATAGATCATATAGATGATCTCCTTATATAAGTTAATTTAATGAATTTGATTTCTTTCATATACAATATTTTTTATGATATTTAAAGGAAAAGATGCCTTACTTTACCTCTTGGGACATCAATGTTTTCCTCTGTCTCCTTTCTGTATTTCCTGAAGACATTGTCAGAGGAATGATGAAGATGGTGAAGGAGAAGAACAGATCATTTTGTTTGGAGAGAGACAGGAAGTGGCATTGTATGAGGATGTATTTTGTAAGATATATGAGCTTAGATATGCTACTTCGCGTAAATTGTCATATACCAGTTATCACAGAATATAAAAGGAAACTAGATGAGATTGCCCCCGAAGATAAATACGGTTATTATGTGTGGGCCTACGAAAACTTTTGGCACAAAAGTTGGAATTGTCATCCTAGTAAAAGATTGACTGGTTTTCATCCAGGTAGGTTTTTCCTAATGGATCTTAGAAGAGGTGTTAATTGGATGGAGATTAGAGATTTACCAGAAAATGCAGCAGAAAATGCTGCATGGGAAGAAGAACGATTCATTCGGAAACAGAAATACATAGATTCCCTGATAGAAAAAAATAATGTTCATAAGATGAAAGAAAGAGTCCTTAGAGAAATCACTCATTCAGTTATGTAATCTAATTTCATTTAAAAGATTTTTATTTTGTAGTTAAAGGATTATCATTATAATATATATATATACTAATAATATGGAGAGTACCGATACGGTTGACGGAACTAACGGAACTAAGGATACAACTACAACCACCAGTAATACTGATGAACAAACTAAGGAAGATGAACAAACTAAGAAAGATGAACAAACTAAGAAAGAAGAACAAACTAAGAAAGATGAACAAACTAAGAAAGAAGAATTAAAAGAAGATTCATCAACCGCAGTGTGCTCTGTAGGTAAAACTCTTAAAGATGGTATGGATGAAAAGAATAAGAGAGCGTTTGATGTCCTTAAAACTGGAGATACAAACGCATTCTTGAAACACGTTTTCACAAGAGAAGATGGAACAGAACGGAGTTATGCTGAAATGAGATATTTATATGGTTAGTGTTATTTTTATTGTATTTTTTATACATAAAGAAATAGACATAAAAAATAAAAATAAAGTATTACTTATGAGTATGTATGATAGAAAGTTTATTGCTTCTTCAAAGTTATTCTGGGGATATACAAAAATATATGATATAAGATATTATGATAATATTGATGATATCATTCACGATTTTCATGAATCTTTGAAAGATACACTTAAAAAAAATAATTTAGTTGTCCTATCTGAAGAATGTGAAAAATGTAAGTTTCATTGTCATACACATCATTTTGAGGAGATCTTAGTCAGTGAAAAAGATATTTATTTTTGTGATCATTGTTAGGGAGATAATGTTAGATGATGATTAAACTAATCCCTTGATATTTCCAACATAATTATGTAAATGAATAGAGCAAGAACCAAACACCACCCAATAACCAAACAATACTTTCTACATATTCTATCTAATTCAGCATTATTTTTTTCTAAGGCGATTTGTTGTTCATTTTTTCGTGCATTTTCAACAACTCCATAGGATTCAGAATTGTACATATTTTATATTAATAATGAAATTGTCATAAAAAATCTATCAAAATTATCAATTTATTAATCTTATATGAAAAGATCATCTATGTGCTCAATTTTGGTCCCTGTTTCTCCTAATCCTGGTCCATCAATACATCTAAGGTCTTCTGTTAATTGTTCATAAGGTCCCCAATCATAGATTGGAGTCTTC
>Ga0233432_10001044_pt1 | contig 26900 bp, 26 predicted proteins | sample SI_122_August201_6_FD_179870 | JGI IMG/M metagenome (GOLD analysis project Ga0233432, IMG submission 179870) | Seawater microbial communities from Saanich Inlet, British Columbia, Canada - SI_122_August2016_10_MG | ecosystem: Environmental > Aquatic > Marine > Inlet | place: Canada: British... | reverse complement strand
TCTTGTGAATCTATAGTATTTCCAGGTTGTTCATATTCTTGAATATCATTATCAGATTCTTCAGATTCTTGTGAATCTATAGTATTTCCAGGTTGTTCATATTCTTGAATATCATTATCAGATTCTTGTGAATCTATAGTATTTCCAGGTTGTTCATATTCTTGAATATCATTATCAGATTCTTCAGATTCTTCAGATTCTTCAGATTCTTCAGATTCTTCAGATTCTTGTGAATCTATAGTATTTCCAGGTTGTTCATATTCTTGAATATCATTATCAGATTCTTCAGATTCTTGAGAATGTTGGTGATCTTGAGAATTTTCATTTGTAATATTAATTTCACCACCTACTGTGACTGTGGATAATTCATTTATAATTTTATGTAAAGGAACAAATGATCTTAAAGCATTTTTAATACATATTTTAGTTATTTTTTCAATAGAATTAATGTTATTTTGTTTTTCAATAGATGTAACTTTTTTATAAAATAATAAAGGATTTTTCCAAAATTCATTAGAACATAAGAGACATACTTTATATAAAAACTCGAACCATTCGGGAATATATACTTTAATTGATTTAATTTTAGATTTATTTTCAATAATTTTTATTTTAATACTTTTAGAAATAATTTCTGATAATATTTTTAACATATATTGTGGGGTAGCGTTGTCTTCTTCAATTAATTTATGGATGGTATTCATTTTAGCATCTTGTTTTTGTTTAGACCATTTAGTTAAAAGGACTAATTCATTTTGAAATTCTTTTAATGAAATGCAATTATTTGAAATATTAACAAAGAATTTACATATAGGTATAGTAGAAATATCTAAAAGATGTTCTAAATATTCATTTTTGTTTTCAACCAAAACATTAAGTTTATCGGTCATAATATTATTTAATGAAAAATATAATTGATATATAAAATTATTCGCACATAAATATATCAAATACATTATTTTCTCTTAATTTAATTAAAGCTGTTCGCAGGTAAATAACATCATTCATAGCATTATGTGCATTAGGTAATGATTGAAGTTGTGAAGAATTTGCATAATTATATAATTCTAATAATTTAGGAAATTTGTTATTTTTACATACAAAGTGTTTAGTTTTTCTCATAGAACAACAAAACTTCATATTATTAATTTTATTAATAATATCAATAAAACCGAATCTATAAAGTTCGCTTAATAGAATACAATAATCAAATTGTAAATTATGTGCTATCATACAATTACATTGAAGAAGATCTTTTTCAAATATAGTACAAAAATCATTTATAGTAACACCTTCATTTTCTAATAATTCTTTTGTAATATTATGAAATTGTGAGTTTTGAATAACATCTACTTCATTAATATAAAAGTTTCTAGAAACAATAATATTTAAATTATAATCTAGGATTTCATAACTAATTTGAATCATTCTTGAATTATCATATTTTACTGTATTTTTATAAGAATAAAAATTATTAGAAGAATCTTTTGGTATTAAACCAGTTGTTTCAGTGTCAAATATAATATACATTGATTAATAATAATAATAGAGACATTTTTAAATACTAGGAATCCAAGTCCATTTCAATTCTTTACAAATTTTCTTAAATACTTCTTCATTTTGTGCAATTTTTTGCCTACTTTTTAATAATGGAAATAGTGCAAGGTATTCGGGCATATCTAAAATTAAAAAGAATTTATGTAAAATATAAGAATATGAAATAAAATTTAATCTATTTGCGGGTGCATATTTAATAAATAATGGTTGAGTTTGCATAAACATATTAGATAAATTTTGTTCTAATTCTGGTGAAAATTGAGGTGGTGGAATACCATTAATTCTATTAATAATATATGCAGTATGTTCATAATATTTATGTGTTCTTAATTTTTTTAATATTGTTCTCATAAACTTTGGATTTAATTTAGTCGTATCTGTTATTTTTTCTTTTTTTAATTCATTAAGTATTTTTTCAAATACTTCATTTGGTATATCAGTGCTTTCTTTACCTTGTATTTGTGATATCCATTCTCTAAAATGATTAATTCGTTTGTAACTATAATGAATACCGTCTTTTTTATCATATAACATTATAGGTCTATTTTGTTCTGCTAATAAAACATCTTGATATCCACATTTTAAACATACAATTAAAGCTTCTTGAACTAAATTAGTCATTTCGTTATTACAATTTATACATTTAGAATTTGTAAATTCTCCATCAATATGGTTAATATATTTATTATCTGTTATAGCTAAATATTCATTAACTAATTTTGATTTATCTTTATATTCGCATTTATCTATGTTTGAATCACAATCATCTGTTTGAATATTAAGTGCTTCAAGGATAGTATATTTTTTAGGATTTATTTTTTTAACATTAGCATTTTGATTAACAATGTCATAATAATTAAATAATATTTCACCGACATTTTCATAATAATCAAGTTCATTTTGTTCATTAAGATTATCCAATTCACTATTATAATCTTTTATTTTTTCCCTAATTTCTACATTGGATAACCAAGGTATATCACTCATTGCAATTATATTCAATTCTTTTATTTGTTTTGTAATTTCCTCAATTCTTTTATTTTTAATTTCAAATTTTTTTATACTATTAATATGAATATCGTCTAATGTTGAAATTTCTTTTGTATTATCTACTACGTGTATTCTTTTCTTACTACATCTTTCTTTCATCATATTTAAATACTTTTTGCAAGTTAATTTTTTATATGCTTAATTAATAAATGGGAGGTGGATTATTACAATTAGTTGCTTATGGTGCGCAAGATGTTTATTTAACTGGAAATCCTCAAATTACTTTTTTTAAGGTTGTATATCGTCGTCATACTAATTTTTCATTAGAATCTATACAACAATCTATTAATGGTAATTTTGATTGGGGAAATCGTGTATCGTGTCAAATATCTCGCAATGGTGATTTAGTGCATAAAATGTATGTAGAAGTAGAATTAGAAAAATTATATGATGGAAATAGTATTGTTAATATTCTTACACAAGATTTAGATCGTTATGTTAATTTTATTGGTCATCGTTTATTAAAATCAGTTGAAGTTGAAATTGGTGGTCAAAAGATTGATAAACAATATTCACATTGGATGTATATTTGGAATGAATTATCATTACCTATTGGAAAAATGGATGGTTATCAAGAAATGATTGGTGCAGATTCTGATATGACAAGTTTTAAAGATAATAAAATATATATTCCTTTAGAATTTTGGTTTTGTCGTAATATAGGTTTAGCATTACCATTAATTGCTCTTCAATATCACGAAGTAAAAATAAATATAGAAATAGAATCTTTTGATAATTGCACTTATAATGGAACTGCGTATGTTAAAAATACAACTGGAACAGTTAATAGAAAATCAATTAAGAATGCAACGATTTGGTGTGATTATGTATTTTTAGATACAGATGAACGTAAAAGATTTGCTCAATTATCACACGAATATTTAATAGAACAAGTACAAATGAATGAAAATACAGTTAGTGGAACAAATGAACAAAGTGTATCTTTAGTTATGAATCACCCTGTAAAAGAAATTATATGGACTATTAATGATACTGATAAAGCAAATTTAGAAAATCAATGGTATAATTATACGGATTCTACAGTATTTGCAGATTCTAATAGTGAAGCAATCGATAGATTTGGTAATAATTCAAATTCATTACTTCAAAATACCTTATTTGGTATAGATCCAGATGGAAATAATTCAATTTCTTCAGCTAATTTACAATTAAATGGAAATGATCGTTTTGCAAAAAGAAATGGAGATTATTTTTCATTGGTCCAACCATATCAACATCACACAAATATACCAAGTAATGCGGGTATTAATGTATATTCATTTGCATTAAAACCGGAAGAACATCAACCATCAGGAACATTAAATATGTCAAGAATAGATACTGCAAAACTTGTAGTAAAACCTAAAAAAGGAGGAACAATAAGGGTATGGGGTGTTAATTATAATGTTTTACGTATTTTAAGTGGTATGGGTGGTTTAGCTTATTCTAATTAAATTTTTAATTAAATCTAAAATTGAAAGATTATTTGGTAATTTTTGTAAATATATAACAAAGTTTAAGTAATGTTGAATAGGTTCAACATTTTTTGTATAATATAGTATAATATAATAAATAAAAAACATTGAATAACCAAATACAAGATCAATAGGATTAAAAACATGTTTCAATGTTAAAATTGGTATTATTTTTGCAAAAATAACTCCAATTAAAATAAAATATAATATTTTTTTTGTAGATATTTTAAGATAAATCATATAACATATTAACCAAGATACAAATGATAAAATTAAATAGAAACTAATAATAGGATTAAAAGGTATAATATTTAACATATATAAGAAATACCATAATAAAACATAAAACGAAAAATATTCAGTAATTTTAAACATAATTATTATAATTTAAGAATATAAATTATTTAACAAATATTTTTTTATCTTATCTAATAATAAAGATAAAATGGGTGGAGGTCTTCTTCAACTTGTAGCTTATGGTGCCCAAGATGTATATCTTACTGGCAACCCTCAAATAACTTTCTTCAAAGTAGTTTATCGTCGTCATACTAACTTCTCTATTGAGTCAATTCAACAAACCTTTAATGGAAATGCTACCTTAGGTCAGCGTGTAACTTGCCAAATCTCCCGTAATGGTGATTTAGTTCATAAGTTATACTTACAAGCTAAAGTGAAAGCAGGAACTAATAGTGTTAAAAAGGTTGGACATAAACTCATTGAACAAGTAGAAGTTGAAATTGGTGGTCAAATGATTGATCGTCAATATGGTGAATGGATGAATATCTGGAATGAACTTACACTTCCTAAAGGTAAAGAAACTGGTTTTAAAACAATGGTTAATTATAATGGTGGTGATACAAATGTAAACACAGTATATGTTCCTCTTGAGTTCTGGTTTTGCCGTAATATTGGTTTAGCATTACCATTAATTGCTTTACAATATCACGAAGTTAAAATCAATCTTACATTAGGTTCAAAAACAGCACTTGGTGACGGTGCAACTGTTTCAAATGTAGAATTATGGGCTGATTATATCTTCTTAGATACTGACGAACGTCGTCGTTTTGCCCAATTATCCCATGAATACCTTATTGAACAAGTTCAATTTACTGGTGGTGAATCAATTGCAGCAGGTGCTACAACAACAAAATCCAAACTTTCATTTAATCACCCTGTTAAAGAATTAGTATGGGTTAATAGAGAAGCTACTGATACTGATTTCAGTAATTTACCAACTACAGATTTCCAACTTCAACTTAACGGTAATGATCGTTTTGCTAAGCGTGATGCCAAATATTTCACACACGTTCAACCTTATCAACACCACGAAAATATTCCTGATGGAACAAATATCCACGTATATTCTTTTGCATTAAAACCGGAAGAACACCAACCATCTGGAACTCTTAATATGTCTCGTATTGATACAGCAACTGCTATTGTCGGAACTGCTTCTGGTTCTGCTGCAGGAACTCTTAATATGTATGCTGTGAATTACAATGTGCTTCGTATTCTTAGTGGAATGGGTGGTCTTGCTTATTCTAACTAAATATATTAACAAATTATTTTTTTTCTGTATTAATAATAAATACAAAATGGGTGGAGGTCTTCTTCAACTTGTAGCTTATGGTGCCCAAGATGTCTATCTTACTGGCAACCCTCAAATAACTTTCTTCAAAGTAGTTTATCGTCGTCATACTAATTTCTCTATTGAGTCTATACAACAAACCTTTAACGGAAATGCTAGTGCAAATAATCGTGTAACCTGCCAAATCTCCCGTAATGGTGATTTAGTTCATAAATTATATGTAGTTTTTGATACAGTTAATGTAGATGATGCTCGTAAATGCATTAAAAAAGTAGAAGTAGAAATTGGTGGTCAATTAATTGATCGTCAATATGGCGATTGGATGACAATCTGGAATGAACTTACTTTACCAAAAGGAAAGAAAGATGGTTATGATTATATGATAGATGGAACAGCTTCTACAGCTGCATATGTTCCTCTTGAATTCTGGTTCTGCCGTAATATTGGTTTAGCATTACCGCTAATTGCTTTACAATATCACGAAGTTAAAATCAATATTGAATTTACTTCTACAGGTTTCTCTGATGCCACCTTATGGGCTGATTACATCTTCTTAGATACTGATGAACGTCGTCGTTTTGCTCAATTATCTCACGAATACCTTATTGAACAAGTGCAATTCACGGGTGGTGAAAGTTTAAGCAGTAGTGATACTACTCTTAGTGCCAAACTTTCATTTAATCATCCGGTTAAAGAACTTATATGGCAAAGAACAGATAGTGATGGAACTACTCATAAATCAACTGGTAAAGCAAAACTTATGCTTAACGGTAATGATCGTTTTGCCGAGCGTGATGCTATGTATTTTACTCACGTTCAACCCTATCAACATCATACCAATATCCCAGCACAAAATAAATGGATCAATGTATATTCTTTCGGATTAAAACCGGAAGAACATCAACCATCTGGAACACTTAATATGTCTCGTATTGATACTGCTCAACTTAAACTTAGTTCTTTTAGTGAAGGTGCGGGTGAGGTCAAGATCTATGCTCATTCCTATAACGTTCTCCGTATTCTCAGTGGTATGGGTGGTCTTGCGTATTCTAACTAAATCAACATTCAAATTATTTTTATATAAAATATTAGTAAAAATAAATCTAATATATAAAAAATTATTTTCTTAGCTTATATTAAAAATGGGTGGAGGTCTACTTCAACTTGTAGCTTATGGTGCCCAAGATGTCTATCTTACAGGCAACCCTCAGATCACTTTCTTCAAAGTAGTTTATCGTCGTCATACTAACTTCTCTATTGAGTCTATACAACAAACTTTTAACGGAACCCCTGGTATTGGAAAACGTGTAACTTGCCAAATCTCACGTAATGGTGATTTAGTTCATAAATTATATGTAGTTTTTACAAATCCATCAGATGATCATTTAACAGATGGTCGTGACTGTATTGCCAAAGTAGAAGTTGAAATTGGAGGTCAATTAATAGATCGCCAATACGGAGATTGGATGAAAATCTGGAACGAACTTACTTTACCTGCAGGAAAAGAAGATGGTTATAATGAAATGATAAAAGCAACTTCTAATATTGACCCCATTCCGAATACCAAAGCATATGTTCCTCTTGAATTCTGGTTCTGCCGTAATATTGGTTTAGCATTACCGCTAATTGCTTTACAATATCACGAAGTTAAAATCAATATTGAATTTAGTTCTACAGGTTTCTCTGATGCCACCTTATGGGCTGATTACATCTTCTTAGATACTGACGAACGTCGTCGTTTTGCTCAATTATCTCACGAATACCTTATTGAACAAGTGCAATTCACAGGTGGAGAATCAATAAATAGCTCTAATCTTTCTGCTAAATTATCTTTCAATCATCCGGTTAAAGAATTAATATGGCAAGAAACGACTAAAAAAGTATTAGGAAAAACTAAACTCATGCTTAACGGTAATGATCGTTTTGCGGAACGTGATACAAAGTATTTTACTCACGTTCAACCTTATCAACATCATACCAATATCCCAGACAGTGGTTGCAATATCAATGTATATTCTTTTGCATTAAAACCAGAAGAACATCAACCATCCGGAACATTAAATATGTCTCGTATTGATACTGCTCAACTTAAGATATCTGATATTTCAGAAGCAACAGGTGAAGTCAAAATCTATGCTCATTCCTACAACGTCCTCCGTATCCTCAGTGGTATGGGTGGTCTTGCGTATTCTAACTAAATATATAATAACTTATTTCTTTTTATTTATCATATTAGGATATCCTAATGCGGTATTAACCCCTAAAAATAATGAAATAATTGAACTAGTTAAAGCACATTGAAAGTAATAATTATTAAAATTCATAAGTTTAGATGATAATTTATTTAATTTATTAACAAAATAGGAATGATTACCTGTTATAACTGAATAACAAATAAAAATAGAAGATAATAATAAAGTATTTTCAATACCATTGATAAATATTTGTTCAATATTAGATTGTTTAGTAATAAGCATATCTTCATTATAATACCATTGTTTATCAGGTATTATAAAACACATATTAGGTTTTTTAAAATTATGATTAAATAGCATTTTAATTTTATAATATTTTAATTTTTAAATATAGTAAAATATCATAATCATAAATGAATATATTATAAATAAATATATATTTTTAAATAAATGGGTGGTGGTTTATTACAACTAGTAGCTTATGGTGCTCAAGATGTTTATCTTACTGGAAATCCTCAAATAACTTTTTTTAAAACAGTTTATCGTCGTCATACTAATTTTTCATTAGAATCAATACAACAAACATTTAATGGTAATGCAGAATTAGGGAATCGTATTACTTGTCAGATATCTCGTAATGGTGATTTAATTCATAAATTATATTTACAAGTGTTAGTAAAAGTAGATTCAAATCCAATATATCTTCAACCATTTTATGGATATAAAATGATAAAACACGTAGAATTAGAAATAGGAGGACAACGTATTGATAAACAATATGGTGAATGGATGTATATATGGAATGAACTTACAATAGATGAAGGAAAAAAGGAAGGATATTATTCAATGGTTGGTGGTAATAAAGAAAATAGATCAATTAAATTAGAAAATAAAACAGAAGAATTATATATACCTCTTGAATTTTGGTTTTGTCGTAATGTAGGTTTAGCATTACCTTTAATAGCTTTACAATATCACGAAGTAAAAGTTAATATTGAATTTAATTCAATGTCTGATATTAGAGCAACAAATACAGATGATATAATATATGGAACTACAACTACAATAGAAAATAATGTAAATAATTTTGAATCATTTGGTGCAACTTTGTGGGTTGATTATATTTTCTTAGATACAGATGAACGTAAAAGATTTGCACAATTATCACACGAATATCTTATAGAACAATTGCAATTTACGGGAGAAGAAAGTATAACATCAGGAACAATAAAATCATCACGTTTAAATTTCAATCATCCTTGTAAAGAACTTGTATGGTTTATAAGACCAGAAGGAAATAATGGTTCTAATATCAATTGGAATAATTTTACAAATGCAACAAATAATAATGAAAATAAAGAGAATTTAATTTCAACGGCTAAACTGCAATTAAACGGAAATGATCGTTTTGCAGAAAGAACAGGTGAATATTTTTCATTGGTACAACCATATCAACATCATACAAATATACCGAATAATAAAGGTATTAATTTATATTCATTTGCATTAAAACCGGAAGAACATCAACCATCAGGAACATTAAATATGTCTCGTATTGATACAGCCCAGTTGCAAATAAATAGTAAAGAATCAGGATTATTGTATATATATGCAGTAAATTTTAATGTGCTTCGTATATTAAGTGGTATGGGTGGATTAGCATATTCTAATTAAAAAAAAATAATTTAAAAAATTAAATAGCAAGATTGAATTCTTGTTCAGTCCCTTGACATTGTGCTTCAACAACATCAACCCTATAACATTCACCATCAAAATCTGAATAAAGATTTTTAGAGAATGGTGTAGGTGTTTTAACTATTTTTTCTTTCGTATTGTTAGTAATAACAATATAAATGACACCAACGATAAATGATAAAATAAAAGGAATAAATTGAAATTCAAATTTAGAATTAATTTTCATCTGATTCATTAGTTTCACTTGTTGCTTTTAGTTCTTTTAACTCAAAATAATTTTGGTAAGTATAAATATCGAATTCAGGTTTTTTAATTGGATAAAATGTTTTAAATAAATTAACTTTTTCAATATAATCATTTGTATTTAAGTATTTAGTTAAATAATCATCATATTGAGTATCATAATCTAGTCTTTTGGATGATATATTTGTAATATATGAATCACGTAAATTGAGAAGAGTATTTAATTCTTCTTGTTTATTGTTATTAAATGTAACACAGTGTTTTTTAAATTCAATAGGTGTAGATGTGAATAGTTTATACATTTTTATTATTTGTATTTATAATTTTCTCATAAGAACTTTTAAATTGATTATCAATTGATTCAGCTCCATTCATTTTTCCTTCATATGTGTGTAAAGGTACATATTTAGTAATAGTCTTTTGTTTTTTAACGGAACTAATCTTATTTTCATAATAGCCTTGAACTATAACTAAGATTCCAATAAAAACTAATAATAAGATAACATTTTTCATATTTTCTTATTTTCTTATTATAAAATATTATTTAATCAACATTAGTCATATCAATTGTTTCAACTTCATTGAAAGGATCTTTGGATTTAATAGGTTCAATAATTTCTTCTTCTTCATCAGTAATTTCCATACCAAGCATAACAACATTAAGAACTTTTTTAGAGAAATCGACAGGTTTAATAATTTGATAACCTGAATAAAGTAAAGCACTATTAATAACAAGATCTAATAAATCTCTTAAAGATTTATATTCGTCAGTATCATTAATATTTTTAATTTTCTTAATAATAGGATGTAAAGGATTTATTTCTAAAACTCTTTTATTTAACATACCATTAGTATTATTAGTTTGTCCTAATGTTTGTGATTTAATTATTTTCTCCATATTAGCTGAAAATCCATTTTCAGGTGAAGAAACAATACAAGGTAATTCTGCAACTTTATTTGTAATTTTAACATCACTAAAATTAGTATAAGTGCGTTTAATATAATCGCAAAGTGTGTTATAATCTTCTTTTTGTTTTTTCATTAATTCTTTATCGGCATCTGTAGTATTGGGTAATTCAATATCTCCTTTAGTGATACAAGTTAAAGTGCATTCTTTATATTGCATAAGTCTTTGACACATATATTCATCAACAGGGTCGGTCATAAATAGAACATCAAGATCATTTTTCTTAAAGCGATCTAAGAATGGAGATGTTTTAAGTATATCCATATTATCACCAGAGATATAATATATATGTTTTTGATTTTCGTTCATTGCGGTGATATAATCATCAAATGTGATCATTTTATCGGGTGAATTAGCAGAATAAAACATTAAAAGATCTGATACTCGTTCGCGATCTCCGCTTTCTTCATAAACTCCAAGTTTAATATTTTTCTGATAAGTTTTATAGATTTTAAGATAATTATCCATATCATTCATAGCGGATTTTAACATATCAATACTTTTCTTAACCACTGCTTTCTTAATAACTTTAATAACTTTATTTTCTTGTAAAATTTCACGTGAAACATTGAGAGGTAGATCATCAGTATCGATAACACCTGAAATGAAATGAAGCCATTCAGGACATAATACTGCGCTATTATCACTAACAAAAACTTTACGAACATATAATTTAATATTATTTTGTTTTACACCTCTTTCAAATACATTATTCTTAATTTTTTTAGGTAAATATAAAATACCTTTATATTCTATTTGTCCTTCACCACTAATATGTTTATATGTATAAGGTTTTTCATTATCATTTGATAATGATTTATAAAATCCATTATAATCATCTTCAGTAATTTCATTACTTGATTGTGTCCAAATTGGTTTAGTTTCATTTATTAATTGAAATTCTTTGATTGTTTCCGTAATTTTCTTCATTTTCTTAGGTTTTTCTTCAACATCTTCAATTGTAACATCATTTAAATTTGATGAATCAATATTAGAAGAACCTTCGGTAACTGAAACATCTTCTTCTAAAGAAGCTTCTTCATCTTCAACTTCTTTTGTTTCTTCTTTTTTTATAAAAACCTTTATAGGATAATTAATATATTGTGAATGTTCTTTAACAATATCTTTTAATTTATTAATATCAGTATATTTATCTGTAACTTCATCTAATAAAGAACATTTGATAATAGTTCCTTGTGTAAGATTATAATCAGGATGAATATGTTCTTTAAGATTATCTTGAGTGAGTTCTTCAATAACATATTGTCCTCCAGCATCGGAAGTCCATTTAAAATATCCTGAATCTGCTTTTTTTGTAATAATAGAAATTTCGTTTGATACTAAGAATCCTGAATAAAAACCTACACCAAATTGACCAATTAAGTTGCTATCTTTAACTTTTTCCATAAATGCTTTAGTTCCTGAATTAGCAATTGTTCCAATATTTTTAATAAGTTCTTCTTTATTCATACCAATACCAGTGTCGATAATATGAAGTGTTTTTTTTTCTTTATCAGGTAGAAGTGTAATACAATTATCTACTTTATTTTCGGGTTTGTTAATAATACAAAAGTGATTATATTTATCTATACTATCACTAGCATTTGAAATAAGTTCTCTTAAAAATATATCTTTATTAGAATAAAAATTATTAATAATAAGTTTTAAAAGTGCTGAAATATCAGTATCAAATGAAAAGGTTTCAGCCATCTTAGTTGTATTTAATTGTTTTAATTAAGTTTTTATATAGTTTAATTAAATAAAGGTTTATTTGTATATAATTTATTTATATATCAAAATATTAATTATTTTAAATATAAATACTTAAATATTTTTTAATTGTATTTATTTTTTTCGACTAATGTAATAAATGTCTTATATTGCAGAAGGAACTTATGGTTGTGTATTTACACCACCATTAAAATGTAAAAAAAAAACAAATAAATCACAAATTGGTAAAATATTTCAAAATAAAGCTACAATGGAAGAAGAAAAAGAATTAGCAGAGCAAATACATAAATTAGATAAAGAAGGTAAATGGTCTGTTCGTTATTTTGGTGATTGTATTGTTAACATACAAAATATTGAAGAAAATGATGATATTAATAAATGTAATTTAATTGATTTAAAAGAAGCAACTAATATTCATCAATTAATTTATAATAATGGAGGAATAGATTTAGTTAAATTAATTAATAATAATTTAAATAATATTTATATTGATGATCTTATAGAATTATTTTTACCATTATTAAAAGGTTTAGTTGTTCTTAATGATCAAAAATTAATACATTGTGATATAAAACCATCTAATATTTTATATAATTCTGAATTAAATAAGTTATATATTATTGATTTTGGTTTATTAACGACTTATAATAAAATTGGTACAATTGAAAATGATTATTTATTGCAACATTCATATCCTTATTTTCCACCAGAATTTAAAATATATTCAAAATTAATTTTACATAACTTTAATATTAATAGTCAAAGTATACTATGTAATTATGATTTATACAATAAAAAATCTTATATACATTTTATGTCTCAATTTATAGATATTCCTACAGAAATTGATAAACTAATTAAAAAATCTTTACAAAATAAAGATTTATTTAAAGAAAAATTTAATAAAGAATATGTATCAAAGATTGATGTATATTCATTAGGAATGACATTTATTGAAATTATCTATCATATAAAAAAAATTAATAATAATAAATATTATAATGATTTTATAAAAACTGTTATTATTCCTATGATACATATTGATCCAGATAAAAGATGTGATGCAAAAGAAGCATTAAATAGACTTAAAATATTATTAAAAAAATATAAAAAAATATTATCTATTAGTGTAAAAAAAACATTAGTTCCATTGCCAAGACCTACAAAAAAAACATTAATTCCATTGCCAAGACCTACAAAAAAAATAGTTCCATTACTAAAACCTTTAAAAAAATTAATTCCATTGCCAAAACCTATAAAAAAATTAATTAAACCATTACAAACTGTTAAAAAAGTATTTGATATTATAGAACAAAAAGAAATTGATTATGATCAATGGTTGTTATTAAAAGATACAAATATAATATTAGAATATGATAATAAATTAACAGGTTATGATATTAATTTAATATTAAAAAATATAAAATATGTAAAATGTAAAAAAATAAATAATATTTTATTAAAAAAAGAAACGTTATCTAATAAAACTAAATATATAAATTTACCTTTAATAAATAATAATAAATTTGTATTTGAAGAAAAAAAAATATCAAAATTACAAAATAATTTAAAAAATAGACATTTTATACTAGAAATAAAAGAAGAAAATGTAGATTTTTTAATTAAAAAAGATGATTTAAATGTTTTATTTGCGGATGAAGATATAAATATAGGATTAGTCGATATAAATCCTACTTCTTCATTAAATTTAAAAAGTTTAAAAACATATGATATATTTGAAGATTCAAATAGAAAATATAAAATAGCTTTAGCATTTTATACCGCTTTTTATAATTATATGAAAACTACAATTAATGAAATAAATTTAGATTTAAAATATAAATCATTTAAATCTGCAGAAGAATTAAAAAAAAATTTTAATATTAAAATTATAGAATCTAAAAATGAATTTAATATAATAGATGGTGATACATATTATAAAAATATAATTAAATCAATTGATATTAATTATTTGATAGATTCGTATATAAATGAAAATCTATATGATTTAATAAAATGCTCAATAAATAATAAAAATATAAGTGTAAAAAAAATAATACCTTTTAAAGAATATTTTGATTATGATAATTCAACACATACAAATGAATTATTAGTTTATTTTGAATTTAATAATAAAAACTATTTTTTATATTTACGATTAACACATAATTATCAAGATCATAACGATAAAGTAATATATCCTTTATATTTTGAAGAATTAGAAGAAAAATATTTTATATTGGATGATAATAATATAAAAAAACATATTAAAAATTTTGGTAAAAAACAAACAAATATTTTTGATGAAATGTTTTTGCATTATTCAATTGTAAATAAAAGAAAATCCGAATTTTTTTTATTTAGAGGTATGTCAAAAGAATATGATTTTTCAAGAAATAAATCTATAAAAATTAATGATTTTATATCTTTATCAAAAGATGAAGAAATTGCAAATAATTTTGCATCAAAAGTTTTATATAAAATTAAATTATGTAAAGGTGTTCCTTATATTGATAATTCTAAAATAGCAGTTATTTCAGAAGATGAAATTATATTACCAAGAAATTGTGTATTAACACTAAAAAGAAATATATCAAGAAAATATACAGATAAAAATATATCACTAATTGAATTAGAAATAAGTTATAATAATGAAGAAATGGAAGATAAGTATTGTATAAAGAAAACAATAATAAAATTAAAATCAAGTGAATCAAGTAAATTAAGTGAATCAAGTAAATCAAGTGAATCAAGTAAATCAAGTAAATCAAGTAAATCAAGTAAATCAAGTGAATTATAGTAAATTAAGTGAATTATAGTAAATTAAGTGAATTATAGTAAATTAAGTGAATTATAGTAAATCAAGTGAATTATAGTAAATTAAGTGAATTATAGTAAATTAAGTGAATTATAGTAAATTAAGTGAATTATAGTAAATTAAGTGAATTATAGTAAATTAAGTAAATTAAGTGAATTATAGTAAATTATAGTAAATTAAGTGAATTATAGTAAATTATAGTAAATTAAGTGAATTATAGTAAATCAAGTAAATCAAGTGAATTATAGTAAATTATAGTAAATCAAGTAAATTAAGTGAATTATAGTAAATCAAGTAAATCAAGTAAATTAAGTGAATTATAGTAAATCAAGTAAATTAAGTGAATTATAGTTAATTATAGTAAATCAAGTAAATCAAGTAAATTAAGTGAATTATAGTAAATTAAGTGAATTATAGTAAATTAAGTGAATTAAGTAAATTAAGTGAATTATAGTAAATTAAGTGAATTATAGTAAATTAAGTGAATTATAGTAAATTAAGTGAATTATAGTAAATTAAGTGAATTATAGTAAATTAAGTGAATTAAGTGAATTATAGTAAATTAAGTGAATTATGATATAATATATGTAATATAGTAGAATTTAAAAGAAAAGAAAGATCCAATGAATAAATACTTTGTATCAAGCAAAAAAATAACAATTAAAGTATAAAAAATTAATTACATTTTTCAAGAAATCTTTTACGATTAATATAATTACGTGTATCTTCGCCACCACGAATCCATTGTGGAACAATATGTTCAGGATGTTGTATTTCTGCAACACAATCTAACATTGGAATAGGGTGATATGTTTGTTTTTCCATTATTTTTTCATTACATTTATCATAAATATGTGAGCTACTGGAACCAGATAAAACGTCTAATTCTTTATCAGGATCTCCAACACCAGGACGTAAATTAGGACAAGCTTGAAACATTCTATGAAATAATTGTATATTGCAACGATCACGTGTTTGTTTTGTTTTATCATTTCTTAATTGACTTTCTTGATCAATTAGACAACTATCAGGATGATTGGCAACATTTGGATGAGGTGCTGGTCTTAAATTAATATGATCAGTATAATATGTGGGCATTCTTACATTAGGGTCTTTACATTCTATAAAATTAGTATTATAGTGCATATAATCGTCAATATTTTTATTTTTTATATCTTTGGATTCCATCCAACAAGAATCATTATAAATATCACAATTTTTATTATACATTTATTATTTGTAATAGTTTATTTTTTATTTGTATTAGTTAATTATAATATTTTTAAGATGAAAATTGTCCAACATATCTTAAATCATCTCTATCTAAATTGATATTTTTAAGGCATCTAGAATCATTACCTTGTTTGCAAGATTTTTTATTATCATTTGTATTATATAACCATTGTGCAAGTGAATCACGATCATTTGGGATAGTTTTTCCAGCTACTGTATAAAATTGTCTAACAGATAAACCTCTTTCATAAAAGTCATTAACATCTCTAAATGTATTTGTATAAAAGTTTTTATTTAAAATAGCATTATTAATATCACAAGGTTTTGAATATTTAGTATCTAGAACATTAGGATTCATAAAAGGATTATTAATGGATGACATAATACATTTTGAATTAAAATTTTCAACATTATAAACATATTTGTGTTCATAAATGATAAAAGTTATAATACCTACAATAATGGTTAAAGCTAAATAAGATAATTCAAAATTATTAATTAAAACTAATATAATGCTAATGAGAATACTAATTAAGAAGATAATATTTAATTTATCAATAAAAGTGATATTATCTGGTATTTCTTTAAATAATACAGATGGATCATTTAACCAAAAAACACTCATTCTTTATTTTTACTATCTAATTTCTTTTTTAATTTAGTTTTTTTATCCATTTTACGTTGAACAGAACGAGATGAGGGCATATTTCCACCTCCCATCATACCTGACATCATTTTCATAATGTTTCCAATATCAGGAGTTCCATCATTACTACCACCGCCACCTGACATTCCGGGTAATTTACCAGCCATACTAAGTGCATCTTTTAATAATGCATCTTGTTTAAGTTCGCCACTTTTTAATTTAGTTGCCATTTTTTGACTAACATCTGAAATTAAATTACCAATACCATTATCAGGATCTGATAAAGCACCTAATATATCTCCTTCAGTATTTATTGATTTTTTAACTTTTTCAATATCAACATCTTCCATAATTTCTTTAGCTAATTTACCAATACTAGTATCTTCAATATCTTCCATAGAAAATCCGGTTTTATTTTCAATAGCAAGTTCTGCAATACGATTAACAATTTTTCTATATTTTTCAGGGATAATATCATCTTCAATGGTGATGCCTTTAAGTTTTTGCATAATATTTTTAATATTATCTTCTGTAAGATCAGTATTTTTAAATAAATGAAAAATTAATATAAATTGGTGTAAAATTGTAGTTTTTTTTAAAATAAATTTAATATTTTTAAGTGGAATATTTTGAAGAATATTAAGATCTTGATTGTCTTCAAACCATTTTTCAATTTCGTCTTTATTACAATCAACAAGTGTATTGGTAATAAAATCGGTAAATATTGTAGAATAATAATTTAAATAGTCATTAGATTTATTATCAAAAGTATTATAAAAAGCGTGTATTTTATTTAATGTATCTCTAGCAATAGCTTTTTTTTCTTTTAAGGGTTTAGCATTTTTTTTAACAGTTTTAATAAATGTTAAGAAATATTGATTAAAAATATAAGTAGTCATTTTACTTAATATATTTATTCAATATCTTTATATCTAAACTATGTTTTTAATGAAGTGCAGATTCACGCATTTTTTGTATTTCTGCAAGACTTGGTAATTGCTTATGACTTTTTTCAGTATCAATATTACCAATAGGTTTATTATTAATTTCTATTTTTTCAGTTTTTTCATCTAATTTTTCCCAAATAGTGACAGGTCCAGTTAAATATTGATCAGTTTCGTCAATATTTTCATAACTTTGTGAAATAAATGAATCAATACCAGAAGGGCCAGAAGGGTCAGAAGGGTCAGAAGGATTAGAAGGATTAGAAGGATTAGTGTTTGAAGTATTTAATAAAATGCCTTTACCTGGTAATAATAGATGATCAAAAACGTCTTTACCAAATAATATTTTATTAATATCAGGTAATAACATTGCAGGAACGTGAGTGATTCTATGATCAAAGATAATTTGATTTGATTTTAAATAATCGATAGATATAAGTTTAATTATTTTATGTTTATCTAAAGTTTTTAATGTTTCTATTAACATAGTGCAATGACTACAAGAATCACTATAAAATAAGAACATTTTTAATATTATTAATAATATAACAGTTTTATATAAAAAATGATTAATTTATACTAATAATATAAATGTTTCATTATAATGAAAAAACAAATAGAATAAGTTTTACAATGAAAGATGTAGATTTATCTATATTAAATGGAATTAGACGTGTATTACTTATGGATATTCCAATATTGGGATTTATAGGGAATGGGATTGATAGTACTGTAAATATTATAAAAAATACAACGGTATTGAATAATGAAATTATAGCAAATCGTATAGCTTTAATACCATTGGATATTACAGAAGAATATAATGATAAATTTATATTTGACGAGAATAAGTTTGAAATTGAATTAAATGAGAGTTGTTCTGAAACAGAGGGTATAAAATTAATAACAACAAAAAATTTAATTGTAAAGCAGGATGGAAAAGAAATAAAGAATTTCTTTAAATCACCAATAATGATAACAAAATTGCGTAAAAATGAAGAATTACATTTAAAAGCTGAAGCGGTTAAAGAAACGGGAAGAAAGAATGCATCATTTAATATAATTTCTGGTATAACGGTATTCAACAAACCAAAAAATGAATTTGTAAAAACGAAAAGTATTATAGAACAAGAGAGGGATTATATAGATGGTGAATATATATTTGAATTTGAATTAATAAATAATACAATAAGTCATAAATATATGTTATTAAAAGCAATTGATGTTTTAATAAATAAATTAGTAACATTAATTGATAAAGCAACAATAGAAAAATATGAAAATAATAATTTAACATATGATTTTAATATACCAGATGAAAATGATACAATAGGGAATATAATTCAATCTTATGTATTTAATAATTATGTAATTCCAAAAAAGAAAACGATAGATAATATTATATGTACGTATGTGGGTTATATTGTAAAACATCCATTAGAAAAAGTATTAACAATAAGAATGACATTAAATGAGGAAAAAGGAAAAGAATATTATATGAATTTAATGAAAAATATATGTAATGAGATAATAGAAAATAAATTACATTTAATAAAAGAAACTTTTTTAAAACAATAAGATAAAATATGGATGATGAATTACCCGAAATATTAATAAAATATATTCCAAGGTTAGAAAATGCGATTAATATATTTTCAAAAGAAGAATTAAAATATTATTTTAATGATTTTTTTGATAATGAATATAAATCAAAAGCAATTGTTGATGATTATATTGATGATTTTTTAACAAATAAAAATAAATTAGAAAAAGTATATATATTATCAGATAATATTACATATGATGTTCGAGATGAAATACAATATATAAAAATGTATAAGAATCGTTATAAAAATAAAGAAGAATTATTAATAAAATTATTTAATAATCCATTTAATTTTGAGGATGATGTAAATTACATTGATGATTTTATTAATGTAATTAATAAAGATCATTATTTAAAAATAGGTTGTGATATACCGAAACAATTAATTCAAGAAGAATTATATTTATATAAGACGAATATACGGGAAAGTTTATATTCTAAATTACATAGTATTCAACTAGAAATTAAAGAATTAGAGTTAGAATTTAAAGATAATGATTTTGATTATGTAAATGATGTGATGAAGAGATATGGAAAAGACATAGAAAATATGCAAGATGATGAATATGATAGAATAGAGAGATGTATAGAACCAAAGAAAAAGGATAATAAAATAGTATTAGATGAATTGAAGGATATAATATTTTGGGATGATGATATAAATAAATATATAACAAAGAGTTTAGAGAATTATGATAATGAAGAGATCATAGAGATATTAAATAAATTATCAGATATAAATTTAAATTTAAATGATACAACTGTAAATATATTTAGTTCAATAAAAGATTTATATAAAAATATAGGTGATGATAATATAGATGTAGAAAGTGTATATGATAATGCAAATAATTATTTAAAAAAGAAAGAAATTGAAAGATTATTAATAATTTTAACAAAATTAAAGGATAATAAAAATAATGAAATAAATGAATTAATACCAATTTGTAATAATAGAGATAAAGTATTTAAAAATGAATATAATTTTGAAAAAGATTTAATAGAAATAATAGATAATGAAGACGAAGATGATCATAATGAAAAATATACAGATTATGGAAATATAATAAAAAATATAGGAACTCAAAAAGTGGAAGATGAAACAAATTTATTTGAAAAAAGTATGATTAGTGAGATAAGTAATGATTTAAATATAGATATCGATGAAATGTTAGAATATATGAATAATTTTAGTGATAATAAGAGGATTGAGAGTATGTTATTTTATTTATATTTTACAATTCAAACTAATTTTTATAATAATCAATATGAAGATTTGCAATTAAATAACGAATGTATAAATTATTTTTATGAATATGAAGAACCAATTAAAATAGAAGATCATTTGGGTGATTTAAAAGTAATTTTTCCAAAAAATAAATCAATATATAGTTATATAAAATGTTGTTTTATGAATATATCAACGAATACAGAACATTATCATAGTGATAAAGATATAGAAAAGAAATTAAAGAAATTAATATTAACAAATGAATCTTGTAAAGATAAATTATTTGAATTGAAGGAATTGTATGAAAAGGATATTTATGATAAAATAAAGGATGTAGATAGTAAGTTTTATAAAAAATTAGTAATACAATTGAAGAATGCGGATAATGATATAAAATATATAAATTATGTGAGAGCATTAAAATATATAGTTCCAAAAAGTTTAGGTCGTGTAAATAATTTTATATCGGGTTGTTGTCCTCAATTATTAAATCAAGATTTTGAAGCTTATAATGATATAATAAAAAAAACTGATCAATACTTAAAATACATTCAAACATATTATAATGAAACGTTAATTTCTTATGAAAAAAACGAAAAACCTTGGGAAGCAACAACATATTTACCTGAAGAAATAGAGAATAATGATATAATATTATATAAAAATGAGGATGATGAAGATGATAATATTGATAATTATAATATAGAAATAGACGATGATGAAATAAATAAATATTTAGAGAATCAAAGTTTATTGAATAATTATGTTAAAAAGTGTGTAAAAGATTTTATGATGAATGTTATTCATACAAAGGATCATTTTTCGTTAGAGAAATTTATTATAGATAAATGTAATATAGTTCATAATTTGAAGATTTTATTATTGGCAGGTTGTTTGGATGATTCATCATATTTTTATGATCAAATAGCTATACTAGAAAATAGTTGTTGTAATGATATTAATTTTACAACAAAACGAAAAAAAATGTATATATATTTAAGTGCAACATATTTAACACATTTCAATTCTGATAAGAATACTGATATTTTTGAAAGAATAAAGAAATTAAGTTCAAAAACAATTTTAACACGGGAGGAATATAATAAATCAATAACAGATTATCGTGAAAAATTAAAAGTAGAAGCAATTAATATTTTAGAAAGTTTAAGTTCGGATGATAAAGAAGTAGCAATGATGTTAAAACAATCTGGTATTATAAAATCCTATGATGATTATCATTATAATAATGATGATTATAATAATGATCCAGTAGTAATTTATAAAGGTGATGATAATAATGATCAATCATTCTATGATTAATTTATCAATAGATTCAAAAGATACATAATCAGTAGTATCTTTAGGAACTATAGGATGTAAGCCAATTTTATCTTCACCAACAACACCTTTAATATTAATATCAATAACTCTTTCTCTTGTATGATTAACATAAATTAAGAAATTAACGTGTTTTCCATTTAATTTATAATTGCGATATAATATCATATCGATTTCTAATAAGTATTCTTGTTTTTCTTCGTCTTTTTTATATTGAATTAAAAGATCATGAACAATTTGTATATCAGGTGTATTTTCCGCAATTTTATTTGAAATAAATTGATAAGCTTTATTGTAAATAGCTGTAATAGTTGAATCAATTTCAGTTTGCCATTCATTATTTCTTAAAATGATGTATTTTTCAGGTGCAGAAGGATTAAACATTGAAATAAGTAATTCTAAATATTTTTCATTTGAAAATTCATAATAATAACTATTTTCATTTGTATTAATATCAATATCAATACTATCAATTTGATGACGATCTTTTAGTGCGTTTGATTTATTGCTAGTATTTAATTTAGAATTATATGGTAGAATAGCGAAGTTTTCCATACAATTTTTCATAGTCATAAAATAAATTATTATTAAAACTAAAATTATAACAATTTTTATTATAGTTTCCATAATTTTATTATAATACAATGTAATTATTTAAGCAAAAACATAATCACTATCATCATTACATTCTTCGGTATTATGACAAAATGGTTTATTAACAATACCTGAATCATCATATTTTGTATAACTTAATCTTTTAACACCGATTGGTAATTCACAATAATTATCAATACATTTACCTTTATGAGTTTGATGTTGTTTATTTTTATTATAAAACGGGCAATCTTCATTTTTTTCACAAGGTTTATCCCATATTGTTTGTGGATTTTTAATATTACCAAATGTATCGTATTTCATATTACATAATTGTTTATTAATATTTGTTTTATCATTATAACAATGGTATTTAGGATTTTCGATTTCCGGATCTCTTTTTAATCGAGTAATAAAATTTTCAGTAGAATCAATATATAATCCTGTTGTTTTATTTGTAGTTATTTTTTTATTAAAATTCCAAAATTCTTTAATATTAAAATCATCTTGTATTTTAATATTTTCCATAAATATGTTAATTCTATCAATATCAATATTATCAAATGAATAGATGAATAAATCAAAATCAGATATAACATTAAAGATATTACTATTTTTGGAAACGGATATAATGCCAAAATCAACATTATCAAAAATAGGAACTTTTGGATTTAATTTAATAAGTTTAGATGGTTTAATACGATAAGATTTACTGATAGCATTAATAAAATTCTTATCAATATCTGATATATATCCAATTTTTCTTTGATGAATATTATGTGTGCAATATAAGTTGGGTGATTTGGAAATATAAAAGAAGTATTTTTTATTATCTAGGTATTCAATAAGTTTCGATTTATTAAATAATAAAAGATACAGAATAAGTATAATAAATATGATAATAAATAACTTGATCATTTGTTTATAATAAAATAAAATGTTAAATAAAATGTTAAGAATATTAATAACTTTGTTAGTATATATAGTTATATTAAGTATATTATATTTATTTGAACCATCTTTAATGTTTGATGAATCTGGAAAATTAAAAACAATAGGATATGTCGATGAAAATAAATCTTTATTTTCTTTATATTTATTATCTCCTATATTAATATTATTTATATATATAATTACACTGGTTATATGGCGAAATTGATATTTGTAAGTATTAATTTTGATGAAACTGAATTAAATGATTATGAAATATTATATGTAGAAAACTTCAATGAATTACATCAAAAAATAATAATGGCAACACGAGTATCTATATTGGAATGTATTAATAAATCAAATAAACAAAAAATAATAATAATAAATGATAATGTAATAAATGAAAAAGGTTTTTGGAATGCTTTAGATGATATAAAATCTCAAATAATTATATATATAAAAGTGATTTGTATTGAAGATATACCAAATAATTTCTTAAAAAAATCAACAATATTAGTTGAAGATTATATAGTTAATATAAAACGTAAAATAAATCGTAAAATAATACATAAATATCGCGAATTTATGTTAGATTTGAATTATATAGAAGCATTTGTTAAAATGGATAATAATATATTAGATAACTTGAAAAGAAAATATCTATTATGATATAATAAAGGTATATAGCTATGGCGGATAAAGAAGAAAAAGATCGTCAAACTACAGATAGTGAAGAAGAATCTACCGCGGATAAAGGCGTAAATGTTGTATCTGGATTAGCAAATAATGCTGTTGATAGTGTTAAAGATATAGCTTCAAATACTACTGCTAAAGTTAGTGAAGAATTAGGGGTTGCTTTTGAAAAAACCACTGAAATGTTAAGTAATCCCAGTGTATTATATGGTCTTATAGCTGTAATTGTAATTGCTATTATATGTGTTGCAGTTGTTTATTATTTTATCGCAAATGCAGTATTCAATAAAAAATCAATTATTATTGAAAAAACTAAATTTCCAATTAAAGGCAATGTTGAATCATCTATATTAATTGAAAATTTCCCATCTGCTGGTAATGGAAATCGAAGAACTTATACATTTTGGGTTTATGTAAATGATGTTAATAATGCAAGTGGAAAACCTAAACATATATTTTCAATTGGTGATGATGGTATTGATAAAATATCTAATTCGCCTATTGTTATATTAAAAGATTCAAAATTACTTATACATTTCCCATCTACTGATACTGACAAGATACAAAGTCTTGACAGTATAGATAAGATAACTGATTCAACAGATAATACAGTAGCATTTGATTATTTACCGATGCAACGATGGGTTCATATTGCGGTAGTAATATCAGATGATTATCAAGGTGCAACAATAAGTTTATATATGGATGCACAATTAGTAAGTTCAACTACAAATAATAAAGATGGAACAGATGGTAATAAAAAGCAGTTAAATTATTTAAATTTGGATAAAACAGGAAAATTAATTGTAGGCGGTGATAATACAGCTACATATGGATTTAATGGATTATTAAGTAAAGTAGGTATTCATAATTATGATTTAAATAGTCGTGATATATATAACATATATAGTGAAGGTCCTATTGATGGTCTTCTAGCTTCTTTAGGATATGGTGTAAGATCGCCACTTTACAAGTTATCAGATTAATATATTTTTTTATCTATTTGTTAAATTAAAATGATATATGTATTAATTCAAATAATAATAGCAATTATTATAATTGTGTTAATGGGTGTATTAGCTTATGGTATGTATAACAAAAATGCAAGAGAAATATTATTAGATATAATAACACCAACAACTATAAAAAAAAAGACACAAATAATAGATGGAGTATATGAATATAAAGTTGGTAATAAAATTAGTTTTAATACACGAGATAAAAGTAAAGGAACTTATGTTGATTTAAGTCCTTCGATAAATCAAAAAGGTGGTTCTGTTTATAGTTATAATTTTTGGTTATATTTTCCTGAATCTGTCAAAGAAGTGTCTGACAATAAAACATTAGTATTATTTAATAAAGGAAGTAATGAATTAGTAAAATATAATAGTGATTTTAGATGTGATACAAATAATAGTGATAATGGTTGGTTTTTAGTAAAGAATCCTTTAGTTCGTTTAGATTTTAATGCAAGTAAACAAATAAATGCTATTATTGTAGAATTTAATAGTATTCAACATCCGGATGTATTTCATTCAGGTGCGAATACTGGTGATAAAAATTGTGATGGAGATATGGTAACAAGTGATAATAATTTAATAGGTATAAAAGATTTAGCAAATAGACAAGATTTGAGAGACCAATGGAATATGATAACAGTAGTAGTAAGTGAAACATCACCAGAAGATGATGTTTTCGTAAGTTCAAATCAAGCAGTTGTAAAATTATATCTTAATGGTTATGCTTATTTAAATAAAGATGGAGAACTTGCAGATAAATCAACTGCAATGAAAACAAATAATAGTGATTTACATATTGGAACAGATAAAATAGATAGTGATAATAATGTTTTATTAAGTTCTAGTGCTAACGATAACCCAACAAAAGTAGGAATATCAGATTTAACATATTTCAATTATGCTTTAGAAGATACTGAAATTATTAATTTATTTAAAGGAGGTTGTAATAAATCTACTGCATTAATACCAACAGAATCATCCTTTGATACAGATCCAGAGGCAACTAATGCATCTTTAGAAATGAAAGCACATACTCATCCTAAATCTCTTTAAATATATTTAAAGAATAATTTATTTTTTTGTTAATAAACTATATTTATTAAAAATTATAAAGTTCTACATATGATTATAAAGATCTATAAATTATTATAAATTATTGTAAAATATTATAAAGATCTATATATGATTATAAAGATCTATATATGATTATAAAGATCTATAAATTATTATAAATTATTATAAATTATTATAAATTATTATAAATTATTGTAAAATATTATAAAGATCTATAAATTATTATAAAGATCTATATATGATTATAAAGATCTATAAATTATTATAAAT
>Ga0233432_10001043_pt1 | contig 26915 bp, 22 predicted proteins | sample SI_122_August201_6_FD_179870 | JGI IMG/M metagenome (GOLD analysis project Ga0233432, IMG submission 179870) | Seawater microbial communities from Saanich Inlet, British Columbia, Canada - SI_122_August2016_10_MG | ecosystem: Environmental > Aquatic > Marine > Inlet | place: Canada: British... | reverse complement strand
ATTGTTATAGTTATTGATAATAAAAGTAGTATTCTTTTAGTTATAATTTTAAAAATAACTAAAAAGAAACGTAAAACTCTTTTTAAAACTCATATAATGTTAAAAACAAAAACATCGATTAGAGGCCGTATTGCAAGAAAAAGACTACTTTAGACCCTTGCGAACACTCGTATTCTTACTATGCAACTTGCGTTTAAAGCATCTAGATGCAGGTTAAGGTACTGTAAGGTTAGGTTAGGGCAGTCAGGGTAGGTCTTCCATTAAGGTAGGTTGGGGGTAAAAAAGGTAAAAGTAGGGGTAGTGCCCCCCTTTCGGGGGGCAAATGTAGACTATAAGTAGCAAGTAGGTCAATGAGCCTATCTGCACGTATGGCCTGGAATCGCACAAAAAGACTAAAAAGCTAAAGAGAGGAACACTTATTTTTCTGGGTCCTAAAAATACCTTGTTCCATTCCCCTTTTCGGGGCTGGAGCCTTGAGAGCCCCCCTTTCGGGGGGCTTCCCCCCGGTTGGGGGGGAGATAAAGAAAGGTCGCGAGCTCTGCTCGCCGCTAAAAAAGCCTAGTAAGATCAGTAGTTGCGAAGCCTTGAAGTCAGTTACTATTAGTCTTCGGAAGTATCTCAAAGTTCCTTACGGAGTCTTTGAAAGGAAAACCTCCAATGCAACAGGGCGGCTCTGCCGCCCTTTAAAAAGGGTAGATGTGTGAGTTGCTCTAGCACTTAAGCTAGGACAGGTACGCACACATCTACGGAGATTATTCCTCGAGCGTCTTCAAGAATTCTTGAAGACGCTCATCGTCATCAAGATCCTTTAGAGTTTTAAGCGCGTTTGGCACAGTTTCCTCTGCCAACTTATCTATGTCAATGGTTTTCATTTCTCTTTTGATGAGAGAAAGGATGAAGACCACTTTCATAACCTGAGGAGACTTAAGCTCTCCCGCTTGATAATCCCGCGCGAGTACGCCGAGATCATCTATGTAGGTACAGTATAACTTCTTTACCTGGCTGCGCGCGTAATCATCCGCAAACATAGTGACGAGTTTTTTTAACATTTTTTTCCTTAATATAGAGACTTTTAGTAAGAGAGGACTGCCAAGACGAACAGTACGATGTGAACAAGTAGGGTATTGTCACTCACCCTTAAGTTCCTTCTTCTTCCGAGTTACTGGGATTCGTGCAGGCCTGATAGTACTCAGCAGCTTTGCGTCGATACTCATTTAAGAGTTCAACCGTTTCTTCACTTGCGCCAATACAGCAGAGGATAAAGAGGAAACCCACTGCGAGCACTGTCAATTGTAAGATAACTGAGATAATTGGGACGGTTCGCCAAGCGGCCCAGATGAAGATTACATAGCCTGCAATCTTCAATGGTGCTGGTAGATTTTTCCAAGTATCAACAAGTGTCTGGCGAGCGTCTTGGACTGGTGTTTTGATTACTTCAGTCATTGTTCAAAGACCTCTTAGGCTTAATCTCAAGACTATGCCTAAGAGGGTTAGCATAAACCATATGCCCGCCCACACATCTTTTGATTCCATTATGGGGGGGAAGTGGACGTCGATCAGGGGCAAGAAAGGGCTCGAACCCTTCTTCCATCACGCCATCAAGCATTTTTACAACTGCTCGATACCTGTCCGCCTCCCCTAGTGGATGGCTAAGGTCGATAAAAAGCGCATAGCTCTTGGGATTGCCATCTTCGTCAGGACGACAAGGTGAAACGCTAAAATGATATCCATCAATAATGACGGAAGTGCGCTCATGTATATTTTTAAGCCAAGACATAGTATCTCCTTTTGCGGCTTAGTGATTATGTGTCGTTCAATTGCGAAAAACACCTTATTTAACAGGGCGGCTCGCCGCCCTCAAAAGAGTTACAACCTCCTTTCTAGCAAATGGTTCAGACTTTACTTACTTATTCCACGAGGGGGCTTTCCCCCATGATTGAGTTGGTGCAGAAGTGGTATTAGCCTCAGAGCTAGTCTGAGCCTTTTGACCACGATGACTATAGCACTTAGCGATCGTGAACGCCTGTCCATCACCTTGAGGGGTGATGTACATACGATACACGCTATAAGTGTTACGCTGAACGTCGGCACGATCTCCAGCATTGACAGCGTTCCAGTTTGTATTTGAGTACTCAGTAAATATAGAGTACGTAACACCTTCAATCGGACCTCGTTGAGCAAAAGCCCACTGCAAGGATACAGCTAACGCCCCAAAGGCCATAGCTCTCTCTCCGTAGTCGGGGCAGACCGTTGAGAATGCAGTGTTACCTGCAGAAGCGCCCTTGTGGGTGATCTTTGCAGGATAGAAGACCCTTTCCTGACCGTCTTCAGTTTCAAAACTGAAGACATCCGCAGACACGCCTTCCACTGGGTTGAACGCATCAACGATCATCCCAGCGAAATCAGGCGGAATGCCAAATGCATTCGCTGTCTTAAATTGGATTAAAACTTGTTCAACCACTGCCTTAATGTTCGGGTTGGCTTCTATTGTCTCGGGCTTTCGCCCTGCAATATTGTTGCTATTCGATTTAGTTCCCCAAGCCATGATTTACTCCTTATGGCGTGAAAGTTAAGGGACTTACTAATACACAACGCATCAGCTCATGTAATAGGGCGCCGACAGGCGCCCCTGAAAAAGAAAGTTAACCAAACATAGAAGAGACTACGCTCAGCTAACTCTCAAGCAGATCAAGGATAGAGATCCTCAACGCACTGATCCCAAATTGTTCGAGCAGGAACACCAACCCGAGTTTTCATCTTACTGTGATAGCAGACTTCAACTTGAGTAGGCGTCCTTTCAGAAAACAATCCAAGACAGTACATGATGGCGATCAAAACTAGCGCGCGCTTGCTGAATTCCACGATCAGATCTCAGCGTACTCGCAGTCCTTGAGACTGTCTAGATGTGCCTCACAGCCAACCTCAGCTTCGATCTTCTCAATGATCGAAGCTATCAGCTTGTCGTTTTCGACAAGCTGGCCTTGATTGACGAGCAGGGGGAAGCACTCCTCGAAAAGTTCGTCAAAGGAGAACCCCTGCTTTTCAAGGTATGAGAAGAACTGGCGGACCGCCAGTTCCAAGATAACAGCATTCGGCATATCATCTGACGTCTCGTCAGAATCAATGCGTTTAGCCAAGTTACTGACATCTTGGAGAGCAGCAATATAGCCCTTAACTACGTTAGCCACTAAGACGTCGTTTGCCAAAACCTTGATGAGAAGGCGGAAGGGGGTGGGAAAGCTCATATCAATACCCTTTCGTATTCTGAGCGGTTAACGTGATTATACTACACAATCACTAATGCAACAGGGCGCCGAGAGGCGCCGAAATGAAAAAGCCTACTCACTCCGAAGAGCTTTTGGCTTTGAGACTCAGTGTGACGTTAACTCCTCATAGCGTCGCTTAAGGTCACCCAACCGCTCTACGATGCGAGCTATATCGCTATAGCTCTTGCCCTCCGAAAGGGCGTATCCAAGGTCGAGTTCTGTCTCCGCGATTTCGTCCGCAAGACATCTGACCTCATAGTTAGCTACCTCCTGATCGGTCTCGTCGTAGAGATGCTTTCCACATCCCTGACAGCTGACTTCGATAATGCCGAGCGCAATTAACTTGCGCTCTTCGTTTTGACACAGGCAGTTACATTCCATTTTCTTACCTTTCTAATGAAATTGTACTAATGCAACAGGGCGCCGAGAGGCGCCCTTAAATAAGAGATGTAAGTTATCGAAAAGCAATAGGTTCGCTCAGTTTAAGTAGTGGAAATTACTTAAGTTCAGCATGTAAATCGTCAGACCACTGAGTTTGGAACCCGGTGAAGTCTAAAGAATTGACCTTTTAACTCGTCGGGACCCTCTCCTCTCAAAGACCATATCCACTTTCCTGCTTCACCGATGGTTTTTACTGCAACGAGGTCTTTAACCTCAGATAGAAAATACTCACCTGTGGGCGAGTAGCTATCGCAACCGTTGGCTTGCGACAGCTCATAAATCTCACCGAAGATGATCATTTCTGTCCCCCACAGCTAGGTGGGCTATCCCACCTCTTTTGGAAGGCATGCTTAAGGTCGCGAACCTTAAGGTCCAGTTTGCGAATTTGCCCTGCCTCCTCCACCCTCTCGTTCAATGGGTGGTCCATGAGCTGCAGTGCCAGCTCATCTGTTAAACTATCAAGGTGGCAGATCTCTCCTTCCTGCCAGTTTCTATCAACAGGAATTTTGACTTCGCAGGAAGCCTCGCCACATAACGAGGCTCCTTGATGATTGCAAGCACTGCTGATAAAAAGAAGGGCTAATGCTGCCCCAATCATCTTTACTTTGGTATTTTGCATAATTCTCCTATGCAGTAAAAGTCACACGTTGCGTGCAACTACTTATGTAACAGGGCGCCGAAAGGCGCCCCCGAATAAAAGATGTGTTGCGTGCCAATAGCGCCACATCCCTTACCATCAACTGAGTAGCTCGTAAGTTCGGTTGAACTCGCCCTCAGCTACTCGATAGCACTCGTCCTCCATCACAATGATGGAGTCGTTGAGCTTCACTGGCATCTCACCACCCCAAGGGGCAACGAGATTGAAGATATGAGGATTATTATCAGACTTCAATATATGGGTCTCGACGACCCCATCCCCTTGCTCCCATTGCCAAGCTCGCACTTGGCTAGTTTTTTGACACTCCCGCTTCTCCATCCCCTTAAAGATGGAGAGTGCCTCGGCTTGAGGCACCAAGGGGGAAACAATGAAATTGAGAATTTCCGGGGTGATGATTACACATTCCCTCACCAAGTTGTTCTTGGCTTGGAAAATTGAGATCCCATCCCCCGCTGGGACCGCCCCAGCTACGTCGTAAAGTTCAGAGAACTTTTCTCCTTTTACGACGTAGCGCTCTAGGGGATTCGCTGGGTTGTTCAGAACAACCCAGTCTCCCATCTTAGCGGTTTCATTCTTAGTCTCGAATTCTGTGTTTTGCATAATTACTCCTTTCAAAAGCAAGAAAAACACTTATGCAACAGGGCGCCGACAGGCGCCCCTAAATAAAAGAGCCAACCCAAGCTCAACACATACAAGCCCCCACCCACACCATCAATCATCGTAGTGGTCAAACAACCATTCGAACGCTACATGGCGATTGATGGTCCCGATGATTTGGCCTCTTTGATCTATGACGAGCTGAGGACCCTCGTCATGTACGATCTTTAGGGCTTCATCAGCCCTCATGTTTCCTGCAATCTTTGGGAGATCCTCGGGAAGACCTCCGTTAGGGACAGGGCCCATGATTTTTGTCACATGGATGGTGTCTAGCGCTCGCGCCGCTTGTACCAACTCTTCTTCGTCCTCCACCACCTTTTTTTGCGGGAGATAGCGAAGGATGAATCCAAAGCCCGCGTTGACGGGCGCAAATACCCAGTTAAGGGCTAATAACACTTTCGCCATCAACCCGATCACCTGGACCGATCTGGCCTCTCCGATCGCCTTAGGGATGATCTCCCCGAAGACGATTACTAGGGCGGTGAACACCCATGGAAACACCCCCTGAGCCCAGGTTGGCAGCTCAGTGGCTGCCAACTGCCCCAAAGCAATCGACCCTGCGATGTTCGCAAGGTTGTTACCTAAGACCAGGGAGCACAGAGTGCTCTTCATCGCGTCTTGGACGCGATGAGCAGCAGGGCTTAATTTTTCTCCTAGAGGCAGAGAGAGAAGCGCGGCCTCCGTCCCCGAGAATAAGAAAGAGAGGAACAGAACAGCTAAAACTGCAATCACCATTTTACACCTCCATAAGGGTAAAGGGCTGGTTAACCCTGTTGGTTGCGACTAGGCAGGATAAGCAACTAGTCTAGTGCAACAGGGCGCCGAGAGGCGCCCCTTAAATAAAAGGACTGCAACCCTTTTAATAAAACCAATGGAGGGAGTCGAACCCTCTACACTCACGGAAATTGCAGTCCCCGACAGATCATCTCCTATTCACGTCCTGCAAGACGCTTTTGTTGAATAATCCTTGCTTGAGTGTACACCTATGCAAAGGTATAATAGGTGAAAAACACCTTATCTAAAAGGGCGCCCACAGGCGCCCCCAAAACGAAAGAAGCATAACTATCCAAAGCAGTTATAGTTGACTTCTCTTACCCTAGTATCTACCATCACGGGGTTTTGTGGTGGGGATGTTAATTAAGTACGCGGAGACCGCAGTACTTAAACACAGATTTCTTAACCACGCTGCCATCAGGCATTGTGGATTCTACAGCCACACGGTCAGTGACCGCTTCACATACAACATGTGTGTTGAGCAACAACTCACGCACATGAAGCATTAGAGTAAACTGACCCCCAATTAAGGCGACTGGCTGACCTTCTGTCGCTGATAGTTGTTGAAGGTCAGCCAGTTGCTCCGGCGCAGGAGCATGCATCATTATGATACAAACATCTGCATCTTTTATAGCTCCCACAACATCCGCCGCTTGCGCGGAGATGTCATTAAAAGATGCTTCAGTAGAAACGTTTAACAGCTTACTTGGTACTTGTTTAGTGACCATAATGTCCTCCTTATAATAAATGAAACTCAGGATTAAAACCTGAGAGCCTTAGCCGGACAAGCTTGGCTTTTGGTAAGTCGCTCATGTAACAGGGCGCCCGTGGGCGCCCTTAAAACGAAAGAAGCGTAACCACCAAAAGCAGCAGTATACTTCTCTCTTTTTATTACTCCTCAATCCAAGCGAGGAGTTTCTTTTCTAGAAGGGACGCCTCCTCCACGGGAGTCCCGCTTCCGAGGTAGCGGGTCATTGCTATGTTTATTTTCAATGACCCGCCCTGATTAACATACCCCACCCACATCAGGGATAGGCGGGATTTTTGGAGGCGGAACGGTGAGTGCCCGTTTCCGCTGACCGCCATCAGGCGGGCTCTTAGATGCTTAAGTTCGGCAGGTCTGCCAAAAAAGCAGACCTGCATACACGTGGCCCCGCCCGCCCTAAAGAGGAAGGGGTGTTTCACTGTAAGCTTCTTCATAGTACTACTCCTATGGGTTAGCTTTTACCTCGAGAAAACATCGCGTCATTCCCTTGAGGTCGTGGGTTATCAAGTCCACTGATGCAACAGGGCGCCGACAGGCGCCCATTGACTAAGCATCACGCAACGCCAAGAGCTTTAACACTCCCGAGAGAGAATTTGCCAAGAGCAGGCGCAAGGAAAAGGGAGCCTATAGGCTCCCTTTTTCGATGCCAAGAGTAAGGATGTTGGGAGTGAGCGGTATGCCAAGAGGTAGACTGTGGGTAGGCGGAGCGACTAAGAGATATGCAGGCAGGCGGGAAAGGAAGCAAGCAAGGCGAGCTTGATTGGTGATTAAGGTAGGCGGAGTAGGTATGCAAGAATGGCGGAGTAAAATAAAAAAAGTATTTAATTACTTAACAAATTAAAAAAAAGAGGCTTTCTACCTTAACAAAAAGGTAAAAGGTGCCTCTTTTATTTAAAATATATTATCCTTTCTTTTTATTAAAAGAAGTGACGAAAGACTGGGTCGCTTATAAAGAAGTTCATCCAGTCTTCAAGAAGCTCTTGATTAACCTCCCAGGCCTCTCTACCTCGCCATCCTTTTAGGACTCGGAAAAGCTCAGCAGCCATTTCTTCTGGAGAAGTTGCAGCATAACTACCCTTAAGGCATTCAACCCACTTTTTGTAAAGCGCATCTTGGTCTGGGTGGGAAACCTCCCAGTACCAGTCTCCAATGTTGTTTTCGGCAGCAAACCATTGGATTCGATGACACCATTCATGAATAATAGTACCGGGAAGACCACCACTATGGTGATAAGCGTTTTGTTTCTTATTGCCAAAATTTCTGACAAACATACCGTTGCGCTTGGAGAAAATGCCTGCAAAGGGCTTCTGCAGGTTTTCATTTGGCTGTCTTATGATTGTTAGTGGACAACCCACCTCACCTTTCCAAGTTAACCAAAGGGAAACATTACCATCTTTTGTGCGAACCTCACGTACCGCTTCCCGCAAAGGCTGGAGGTTGTCAGGGGAGATGCTCGACAAGTCGAAACTACGCACTGACATTATGCTTCATCCTCAGGGTAAAGAAGTTGCATTACATAGTCAAGCATTTCAACCCGATGCTTTTGAACCTCAGTCATATCACGCTCAGGCTCAGGAGTGGAGCTAGGTGGCTCAGGCTCAACAACTTGCTCAACAGCCTCGGACAACTGAGGGAACTCAAAACCGTTATCACGGTACTGCTCCCAAAGCTCTTTCTGGTTGTAGAGATTGAAAGTAGGTATGCCCGCTTTGACTGCTGCTCTGACTGCATAACGAGTACCGTTACTACAATTAAAGTAATTGTCCTGCTGGCTCGAATTGTATTCGCTCGAAGGTTTACTCCAATACAAGACAAATTTGCTTGGGTAACAAGCGTCAGGAGTGTTCCCATCGCCAAAGAGCTGGTACATGCTCCTAGCTAGAAGATTTCGAGCTATAGGCTTGTACGTGTTGTAATCACTGTCGCAAACCTCAGCTACCTTCTCTCGAGCCCAATCGAGTATTGGTTGTTCAGGAGCGTAGACAGACTTGTGGGTTGCACCATCGCAGAATGCACGGTCAGCGCCCTTAGCATCACCTGTACGTAACAAGCAGTTCGCTTTCTCAAGGAGAGTTGCCTGCTCAGTCATATATTGAAGGACCTCCCGTGGAGTCGTTCTTGCACCAATGCCTGCGTAGGCAAGAGCTGGGGTGAAGCTCTCAAACTTATCACAAGCATAAGCGGGGTGCAGTCCCTGTATCGCAATACGATTCAAATCGTCACGATTGTCTCTCAAATACATCAGCAAGCTGCCAAGCTTATTCAGACCCTGCCATTGGCCATCGACCTTGCTAGCGCCCCAATAGTGATCCTTGGTGGAATACTCCACGATAGTAGCATTGCCAGTGCCATGTAGCGTCTGCAATACGGAAGGATTTTGCACGAGCTTTAACGAGACACACCACTCCATGACGGAATCTTTAATCTCATCCCAATCAGCACGCATTTTGTGCTGGTTTGGACGTGCGACATTTTGCTTCATGAGATAAGCATTCTTCTGAGCAAGAATCTGTTGACGTATACCTTTGTCTTGAAACTTGCATGCTTGATAGAGGTGCTCGCTAGAGGGCCAAACAGGACCATCATGCACCTTGATGGGGTAGCCGCTAGCCATATTGCCAAACTCACCATAAGGGTTTTTCGTCTTGCTAAACGTAATCAGCTCTGGTTGAGACTGAGGTGCAGCAGGAACAGGCTTAAATGACAGATCAGATCCGGTATCCTCTGGAGACTCTAGGTACTCTGCAATCACGTCACCATGGCAGTGACGAGGCTTGCAGAAACATCCAAGTCGCTTACCCTTGAGCTGACTAATACGCTCTGCAAACTCCTCATCCTCCTCGATCAAGTAATCGAAGCGCTTGCGGTAACAAGTGACAATACTCTCATTGTCGAAGTGTTTTTCGCCGCATACACAGCACTTTTCGCCCTGAACGATTGGATTACCGAAGTACCCATCAAATCCCTGTACTGCACGCCCAATATAAACGTCATAGTCTGAGTTATCATCAATGTTAACAACAGTTGTCGGACCATTGTACTCGGGGGTCTCTTGAGCAAGGAACTCCTCCGCAGCACTTGCAGCAAGCTCATTGCGATAGTCCTCGTCAGGGGTTAACTCAGGCGTGCCGCTCACTTCAGTAGAAACCTCAGGAGTAGGTGCTTGTGCAATATTCTCGTAACACTGAATAAAGTTGTAAGCGACAGTGCCTTCCTGAGCGCCAACAATAAAGACCTGCTGCTTTGCGCGACTGAGTGCTACTGTAGCAATCATGTCGGCTTGCGGCTTGCCAGGCTTATTGAAGTGCGGATTATTAGCAACCACACTCCAGATTACGATATCAGCCTCAGCACCCTGGGCCTTGTGAACCGTAGTCGCCTGGACTTTGCTATCGAGTCGGTTAACCTTGAGATAGTGGTTGATTAACCGAACTTGCGCCGTGTATGGGGTGACAATCATAACCTCACGTTGATTGTCGAGAGCAATCTTCGCAACCTTAACAACTGTACACGCATCGCTCTTGTTGGAGTTTCTCCCAAAGCTGTACTTTGGCTCAGGGAAGTTCAAGCCTCCATCTGGTACGTCACTGCAGTCGTAAACCACCTCAGGCTGACCCTCGCACAGAGGCTTGAACTCGCCAATCTTACGAGTAGACTTAAGCGCACCTGAGTACCACTTGTTACTAATCGCTTGGGTAAGGCGAGCAGGTATACGTGATGTTTGATCAAGGAACGTCACGAAGTTGCCTGGAGTGCTCAATCGAGGGTCATTGAGCCCTGCAAATTGGTATATGTTCATCCCGTAAGGGGACTTAGCAACCGTTGAGTCGATCACCACGGGGGAGAGCTGATTAGGATCTCCCACAAAGATCAACTTAGCTTTTGGGAAAGCGTTTCTAATCAAGCTGATCATATACATGGTCATCATCGAAACCTCATCGATGATGATATGTGTAGGACGACCTGTTTGAACGATCTTATCCTGGTTCGCGATTAAACGCAAACTGTTCAAGAAGATAGCTTTTGCATCCCGAAGGCTGCTCAAGGCAGCCTCTTTAAGACGCATAACCTCTTCCTTGTCGGTTTCCTCCCGACAGGCTTTCATTTTCCTATCATAGTCCCGGTAGGGATCATTCTTGGGGTCACTATCCTCCAGGAACTCACAGACAGGTGCTTCGTTGAACTTCGTCACAGCATGGAGCGCGCCTTTAACTGCCTTATCAGCAGTAGAGGTTACAACGACTTTGCCGCCTTGACTAACAATCTCAAGAATTACCTGCGAGATTGTATACGTTTTACCCGTTCCAGGAGGTCCCCAAATGAAGCTCATTGGAGCGTTGAGCTTGCGCACGGCTTCGCGCTGTGCGTCCCGAAGAGTCTCTGATGATGATTGGACATCAACATAGTCTTCAGGCATTTTAGGACCTCCTGGGAGCTCAAGAATCTTGCCTACTCCGGCAATTCGATTCTGGGACAGGAATAGCCCCGGTGTTATCGGCACCACAAAGCCGGTCAGGTCTTTGAGAACCTTCTCCTGGTGTGGAGCCACGAGCTCATAGATAGTGCCGTCTTCAGGGTTAAACTTAGCAAAGCCCTGCAGCGGGTTTGGTTGATTTTGGATGACAGCAAAATCAACCCCGCTTTTAGCAAGTATGCAGAACTCATCAAAAGCAGAGCCTGAGCTTTTCTTAGTTGCGCGACCTTTATCAACCTGAATAGGCATAGCTGTTTTGCTATCAGCTCGGCCAAGCTTTCTGAAAGCGTCAATCGCAGCCGCAATAGTCTCGCGATCAATCATCTCCTGTAACTCGTTATTCATTTTGAGAACCTTACCTTCTTAAGGAGCTTGGTGATCAACGCATCCTCATAGAAGTAATCTTTGCCATCATAGTTAATGGCAGACCCTCCCTTAGAGATTGTGAGGCCACAGTTAGCAGGAGGATTGTCGTTCCACTTGCCGTATTTCTTGTTCTGCTCAGGCGATTGCAGATACTTGATTGCTTCGAGCAGAATGTTCTCTGCAATCATTGCTGTAGCAAGGCGACTTGGCCCTTCATTACTATCCCAAACAAGATACTTAGAGTCTCCAACGTTTATCGCAGTGAAGTACTCCTTAGCACCCTGGTACATCGCGTCTCTACCATTTAGAGCGAGGTACTTCTCGACAGGCTTGCCCGCCATCCTTAAGATAGTGTTTTGCCTGACGAAACAACGCACCGGACCGAGGGCATTTTTGTCAAAGACAAAGCTTCCATCCTCGTTAAGACGCTGTTCATGCGTATCAGCCAAATAGAACATCCTGACTTCGAACTCACCACGCCAGGTCGAATCTGCAAAATACGACCAGGATTTGACAAGACAACCTCCCTGGACAAGGTTGTGAATGATCTCCTGCTGAGTCTCGCGGTTAGCTTGAGCCTCTGGTAGGCGAGTGACACTGCGATTTTGTGTCATCGCATCAAGCCTACGCTTGATACTCATCCCCGAGCCGAGGAAGTTACGAGAATTCAAATCTTCCTCAGCAAGAACTGGGTCTTTTGAGTAGATTCCTGCGAGCTTGCTGCGCTTAGAGCCTTCGAAAAGCTCCGGCACAACGCTACGCTCATTCGCATAAGCTCGGAAAGTCCTGATCGCTTGATCGTAGCTAGCGATCATGAGTCGAGTTGCCGACTCGAACTGACGCTGGACACCAGCAAAGTCGAGTTCTGCCAAGTCGGGGCTGTACGTTGCAACCAGTGACGTAGCGTAGAGACTCTGGAGAGTAGCCCAAAGCTGACCATCGCCGAGGAGCGCTTGTTTGCGATAATCAACAATCTCAGCCATGCCAAGCCAGAGATCCCGAGAAGACTTCCATGCGAAATGGAGGTAATTTTCACCACTGGCTGACTGACATTCCTTGCAATTCAAGAAACGGTTGGCAAAGCCATCACGCTCAGACTCAGGGACAAGGGCGTTTACACGTCCGGCGTTCAAGAACTTGTTAAAGCTCTTGTAGAAAGACAGAGAGCTCTTAACCTCCTTACCCTGACGCGTAGAGGTAAAGTCATCGCCAATTGCACCGTAAACCACATCCATGAAGTGGTCTGCAGCCTCAGTGCAAATCTGCATGAACGGGTTAGGCTCGGAGCGATCCAGGTATTCGCCAATTACCATCTGCGTCAAGTTCTGAGGAACCTTCTCATCCTCATACTTCTTGTCGTTACGCATAAGACAAGCAACAACATCAGCAAGACAAGTCTCCTGGCTCTGGTTGTCGTTGAGCTTAAACATAAACGTCGCTTTGCCCTGGAGGAAGTCGTCCATAATCTTCCCAGGTACACCGAATGCCTTGAGGGCGGCACGGACAACACTGTTCTTGTCCATCTCACCTCTGTCGCTACCTCCTATCGCGTCGAAGAATGCGGCAGTGTTAATCCTGACGTCGTTCCAGCACCTGTCAAGCCACAAGCCCCTAGCATCCTCGCCACTAGCAAGGGTAGCACACTGAGGCATAACACCCAACATCTGTTTAATGCTGTGGTTGTCCTCAGTATACTCCAAGAACTGAGTGACGTGGGCAGTCAAACTTGACCGATGGTAACTCTTGTTAAGAGCACCAAGAGCCTCACCGCGCTTCTTGCCAAGAAGCTCAGCAATGTCAACCTTCCAAGCTGCGACATTCTCTTCGAACTCGCCAGGGATGTGTCCCTGCTTCATTGGACGCTGGAGCATGAATGAACCAAGTGCAAAGACACTGTCAAAGTCAAAGCACCCGTTACCCATATCCATCAGGTTGACATTAGTAACCTTAGTAGAGTCACCAACGCGAATGGTCTTGTCACCAACCTTGAAAGCGCCACTACCTTTGGTGAGAATCTTAAACTCATCCTCAGTCCAGTAGTGAATCAGAGTCGTGTCAAGATTGTTGATGGTGCCGATTGCCTTGTCGCCGCTCGCATCAGGCTTTGTTCGCCAGTCACAAGACTCATCAACAATCACAACTCTCACAAGCTTGTGACCATCCTTGACCCACTTGTCCTTATTCTTGTTGGTCTTGCCATCATGAACATCATACTTGAAACGAACGATCTTGACCTCTGACCAAGTGCTGCTCACAAGCACGTCCTTGATGGCATCAGGCGTCAACTCCTTCTCAAAGTCGATGACAAAACGCCCACTCTTATCACGCAGATCGTAGAGTGCCGCGTTTACGATCTGGTACACTCGCTTAGCCCAGTCTATCGAGACCTGCAGGCCTGAACTAGCAAGAGCGTACCCCTGCCACAGGCGTTTGCCGTACTCAGTGAGTACTAGGTCGTCGCCTGTCTCTTTCAAAGCGCGAACCAAGAAGTCAGGACCCTCATTCGCAAACGCTCCGATAGGACCTGTAGGGGTGCTACCAAGCTTAAAGCCGAACCGAGCGAGGTTTCTCCATACACCACCATTGGTCTGCTCGTCAATTTTGTGAATCAACGCGAAGTTAAGGCCCAACGGTGAAGGGATCTTGCTACTAGGCAGACCGAAGTATTCAGCAATCTTTGAACAGTCGACACCAAAGACATCGATCAACGTCTTAGCCTTAGCAGACAGCTGATTGTAAGACCCACCAGAGTAAACTGAATTTGCGAGCGCAAAGTCAATCTGGTTATCCTTTGACATCTCGATCTGGAGAGGCCTCAAGCCATTAGCCTTGTAGAACTTCTTCCAGAAGTTCTCGGCGTCAACAAACCTCTGAACCGTATCGGGGTCAGTCTCGACAACAACTGTATCGCCGTCATCGTCGCCTTGCATCGCCTCAACGTCACGACGATCCATGATGACGAGCTCGTTGCCCATCTTAACCAAGGAGGCATCGTTGACGATGTTCTTAAGGATGCCCTCAAGAAGTGACCAGACCTTGTCCTTAGTCCAACCGGCGTTACTGCCATAGGTATCACGTTTGAACGCGATACGGTCAACAATAATTTGGAGCTGCTTTTCAGCATGCTCGGAGATCTGCTTACCAGCGTTCTTCTTCTCAAGTTCATCAAGAAGCCAAGCGGCAACCTTACCACTAATAAGCCAAGGTGCCTGAGCAGCACCAGGAACAATCAGAGGCCCACGCCACGTGCAACCACGAACAAGCCGAGGAAGAAGACGCTCACCCTGATTCTTGGCTTGCTTGGCGCTTTCACGGCGCAAGAGAGCGTCATCCACCAGCATGAGACCAGTGTATGAGTACTCACCATGATCAACCATGACGACACGCTTGGTAGGCGTGTTAGTCTTGTCAAAGTTGAAGCACCAGCGGTAGAACGAGCCAACCGGGTTCTTGACCACCGCTTCAGGCCAAACTGTAAGGTTCTTAGCCTTATCGAGCTTGCCACCCAAGACCTGAGCCATCAAATCCCCAAGGCGATGATAACGACTAGAGTCTCGCTCTTCCATCGCTCTGGCTGAGAACCTCTCAATGAACTCATCAGTCTTTGAGTTATAAGACTGCTTGAGCCTAGCCAAACCATCCTCAGTGTAAATCAATACACTCTGAGGCTGGTAGTTCATGCTAGTCGAAGACTTCTCGGGCGAGTCGATAATCGACCAACCGTAAACTGGGCAGTCAATCTCGAACCAACCACCTGTAGCCTTGAGGATATCCTTGATAGAGGACGCCTCCTTAATCGTCTTTGTGACTGGGTTGGCGTTGGCATCCTTGGCCTGGTACTGCTTGTCAACTAGGCTATCGACAAGCTTGGCCATGCCCTTCTTGCCCTTGCCCTTGAGCATCCCGACCTCGAGCCCATAGACACGATCGAGCTCAGGGTTGGCATTGAACCACTCATCCCAACGTTGAGTACGCGCCCAGTACTCCTTTGAGTTGGTGGCATTCGGCAGGTTGAAGTGGCCGAAGTCCTGCATGACCGACTCGATGTTCTCATCAGTCTTGTCGAAGCCGAACCTATACTTGAACTCCTCCTCAGTGAGCTTGCCAAGGTTGATTAAGTCGCTAACCGACCAAGGCTTACTATCCCGCATACAGATACGAGAGTCAGCCTGCAAGCCCTTGAAGAAGGCTGCGCCAAGCTCGAAGCGTGGCTTACCCTCATCATCGAACTTCATTGTGAAGGAACGATGTTGAAATGACGAACCGACACTGCTGAGGGCAGCACCGTCAACCCCAGGCATCCAACCCAAGGCGTTAGCATCGTAAAGGATGACAGTAGTCTTACGCCCATCACTATCTGGCCCGTTATTGATACGGGTCTCATTCGCCTCAGACACTGCAGACTCAGGTGCTGCGTTGAGCAAGCTTAGCCCATACGCACCTACCTGACTAAAGTTCTCGAACAAGGCGTCCATGAACTTTGCAACGGTGCTGAGCTCACCATCATCGCCAACAAGCTTGATCAGTGCGCGAGAGCCGTTGTTCGCAACGGGCAAGAACTTCTCTGGGCGACAGACGTTGGCTACTGCCTCCCAAACCTCGTCTGCGTCTTTCTCGCTCTTGATCGAGGAGGTGTCGTACTCCCATACCACGATCTGAGAAAGGAAGCTTGGGTCGTCCAAGATCTTTTGGATCGGTTGAGCACCTGTCTCAATGCGACCCTGAGCCCCCTCGCTGAAGTCGACACAAAGCAAACCATTTGCAGCTCTGTGTAGCTTGAGCTTAATCGCCCGCATAGCCTGATAGGCGCTACCGGCAGTACGAAGACGCAAGCGCATCTGCTGGACCGAAGCTCTAGTGACCTCAGCAATAGTCTTGCCAGTCACTTGCTTGAGGAGCTGATCGCGCACACCCTCGTTGCGGATCTCAGCAATCGCGCTGAGACATGCGTTGGTCGCACGCTTGAACTGCTTCTCAAAGTGCTTCTTCGAAAGCAGGGACTTGGTTTTGCCCATACCTGCGAGCCCAAGGTTCCAAACCTGGAGCTTACGAGCAATCTCATGAACCTGATCGTAGCTATCGCCTCCAAGCTTTTCCCAAGAAAGCTCTTTCTCTTCGTAGAAGAGGTGCCTGAGCTCCTTAATCACTCGGCGCTCATAAGCTGACTCGGCGTTGTCGAGCATCTCTTTCAGAGAAGATGAGAGACTCTTCAGCAACTCACTCCACTCCAAGTAGGCTTCAACAATCCCCTGTGAGTCTTCCGAAAGGAGAGCATCAAAGCACTTGCTTGCGACCTCGTCAAGGAGAGGTCTGGAGTGCTTAAACTCCAACCAAGCTTCCTGAGCGGCCATACTGCTAAAGAGAGCTCTAGCGATCTGACGGAATTCACCGAGCTTTGCACCTGCAAGGATCTGACTCCTGTAGTTGGCGTACTCAGCCTCGGAAGCAACCTCGATGTCTTGCTTTCTAGCAAGGATTGCCTCCTTTTGGCGTTTAAGCTTCTTCTGCCTTGCCTTAAGAGCTGCAAGAGACTCTTCGAAGGCTTGGTAGGTCTTGCCAATTGAGCTCAAGAAGGCGCGCATAGTCCCTTTGCGGATATCCTTCTCTCGGTCCGAAGCTTGTTTGTTCTGAGCAAGCCATACTTTTGCCTCAGTGTATTCCGCAAAGCCACGGCTGTTCAGTATCTCAAAGTCTGCTTGGATAACGCCAAGCATCTCTTTGATGTTCTTGAGGGCCGCACGGCTCGTAGCAAGAGCGTCCCTGCGCCAGCTTGAGAACTCTTTCCTATCGGCAACTAGCTGGCGCTGCTTAGAGAAGAAATCTTCTAGCCTCTCATTGAACTCCAGGAAGTTGTCTCCTGGGTTGCCAACCAGTGTGTAGAGCAACGTAGTAGTCCCAAAGAGCTCAGCATAGCGCGCCTGCATCTGCTTCTGCGCCTGCATCTGCGCTTGTATATGCTCTAAGAGCTTATCGCTCTCAGTTAGTTTCATAGCAATCTCCTTGCTATTGTTGAAGTCGTCCATGTCAGACGACTTGATGTTTACAGTTTCCCCTCCTTCCTGCTTATCAGCGGTCAAAGGGGTATAGGTTAGTAGTTTCACCTGAGGTTTCAGAGTCTCTTGGACGAGCAACTCTGGCGCTCCGAGAAGCAGCTTGACTGGCTTACTATTGAGCGACGAAGTGCTCTGAAGCAAGAGCAGAAGCTCCAGGGTCATCGGCCCCTCGTAAAGCTCAACAGTCACATCGAAGTTGCCGCCAATAGTGAAGGTGCTTTCACCTGATTGGAAGGTACCGTTCGTGGAATTTTCGTCCTGAAGGGTCCAAGACTTTCGCTTAAAGTCTGCATACAATGTGCAGTGCAGACCAGATACCACGTCGCAAAAGTCGTTGTGCCTGAACGGAACCGTACAGTTTTCACTTCGGCCGAACGTCACTTCGTCGCCAGAATGAGCTAGAGCGAATGTGTCGTTGGAGTCTTGGAGGTTGGAAACCTCCAAGACGACTGCTCTCACGGTAGGAATTTCAGTCACTCCAGTTGTCACTAGAGTGGCCTGTGGCTTAGCCTTCATTAGGCTTTCACCTCAGACTGGAGCCCAGCATTCTCAGCCTCTGCCATGAGACGCTCATTTGCCTCACGCTCAGCCTTGCGCTTAGCTTTAGTCTTACGCTCTGCCTCAGCGAAGTCTCGGGCAGCTGCGGTAACGATTGGAGCGAGCTCGATTGGGCTTTTGCACCAGATAGTGAACTCATTTTTATTGATGAGCTCAATTTTGAGCTTTGTGTAGGCAACAGCCTCTGTCATATGACAGATTACTCCTACTATCTTGTCCTCAAGATCTCCAAGAACCTCGATTGCCTCGCTCTCAATGAGCTTAGCCTCGCGGAGAGTGCTAAGCTGCTCCGCCTTATCAGCAGGTGCGGTGAAGCTCTTCTTTACCGTATTCTCTATCTGCGGCAGGATCTTGCGCGCCACACGACGTGCCTTAGCCGCCTTGCGGGTCTTACCCTTAAGTTCTTTTGCGACCGCCATCTCAATCGCCTCACCACCCCGAGGAGCACCGCTGCTCTTCTCGTAGTGGCTCATCATCTCGTTACGTGCATAGTGCTCGTAACGTCGGCTACTAGCGCGGCTCGCGCGCTTAGTAGTCTTCTTTGGGGTCTGGTCTTGCCAGACGTGGCCCATCGCCTTTACCTTAGCGTGGATGACCTTAATCGCCTTAACCGCGTCTTGCGCGGTGCTAAGGTCTGCCTCTTTGAACGTGTCTTTAACACGTTCAATCATGGCGCGCTTGGAGGTAAAGACCTCACAGTACTCGCGCCCTGCTACGGTCCAGCGGACCTGCAGCTTGCTGTTCTTGGTAGACATAACGTCATACCTCTCTCTTGGGTTAGACCCAAGGATGAATCCGTGGTATTGATTAAGTAAGATTAACCACGGAGGAAGAATGAGATCTTTAGGGCGTCTCGATTATTCCCATGAGGGTCACTTTTCATCAGTAGGGGAGAAAAGCATAAACAACCGGGGCGGTTAAACAACCGCCCTAAGGGCCAGCATTACATACACAAGCAAGAGCTCGCACTGGCAGTGCCGTTCTTTTTGCTAGAAGCAGGAAAACGCGCTAAACCTTTGGGTTGTTGGCAGGAAGCGCCACCCGTGTCATGTTGCAAGTCGTGGAGGATAGCCGTAGAGCAGGTCCGTAATAGCCGTAACCATGAGTCGTCGTAACTGTGTGTTGTTAACTTCTCGTAGTGTACTAACTGATTTCAGATCGCCGTAGCTTGAATCCTCAATAGACTTACTTTGACACAAGTGGCAGTACTGCCCTTCTAGTCAAACTACCCTAACTCCCCCGTGGGGAGCCGCGCGAGGGCAGCCTGGCCAGAAGCGTACTTCCGCCGTCCAGTATTTGTTAGTGGAGTTCTGGTTCTCCACTAAAGTTAAGCAAGTTAAAGTAAAGGCAAATAAAAAAAAGAGAGCAGCGCACGCTCTCTTTTTTCAACTCCTGCTGAGCAGGTAACAAATGGCTTTTTATTTAGCAGAAACCTAACTGCGCAACCCTATCTGAGGCGCTTGGTAACGCGACAGATCAGGTTAAAAACTTGCCGCGATCCAAAGATCGCAAGCAAGCAGAGCTCGAAGAGCTCGCAGGCTATATCGCCAGCACCACCCTTCAAGAGGGTGAAAGCGAGGAACGCGGCTGCAGTCCCTCTGAGGAGGTTCTTGCGAACCCCCTCGGCATCGTAACCTACCATCCCCATCCCCATGTTGTCGTCTTTGTCGTGCATAACGCACCTCCTTATATTCAAGGAAAATTGGAGTAGAGCTGACTAGACTCCCAGACACCACGTCTGTTACCCCACTAAAGACAGGCAAATTAAAAAAAGGCGCAATCCCGAAGGACTACACCTTTTCTTAACCTAGCGCTGCGATGCTAGTACCCTTATTTTTATACTCCCTTGGTTCAGGGAGTCAGCAGAGAGAGAGTGATTAGTCCTCTTTCTGCTTGTTTTTCTTCTTGCCACGTGGCGCCTGCCACTTGACATAGAAGAGACGATAATCCGCCTCCACCACCTCATCTTGCCCGAACTCGTTATTCCCCGAGATGATGTTCTCGAAGATTGAAACAAAGCCGAGGCTTCGAGCCTCGGCTTTCACGGCGACCATGACCTCGGCAGAAGAAGTGAGAAAACCCCATGAGTAGGGATCCTCAGGGTCACACCCGAGACGAGTTAAAAACTCGTCTCGGTCTGAAGCGATGTTAGCCTCAGCCTCAGCCTTGGCCTCAACCTTGGCCTTAGCTTCAGCCTTAGCTTCAGCCTTAGCGTCAGCCCTGCGCGCGATGTCACTGAGGCGCGCAGCCTCAACAATACCCTGCGCTAGGAGACGCGTCTCACGATACTGACTCCACTCAGCCATGGCTTCTGTTTCTGTCTTTTCGCAAGCGTCCACTTGCGCCCTCAGCGACTCGTAGACTTCTTCGTCGGTATACTTACTCATAATTGCTCCTTAAAGCTAGAGTGTTATGCCCAGAAGCAGCTGGGGAGTTGACGGACTCACCCGGGCTGAAGACTTGCTACCTCTGCAGAAGGTGCATGCTGCTCCACTAAAGTAAGGCAAGTATGAGTAAGGCGAGTAATAGGGGGTGGGCTGAAAACAAAACAAAGAGTAAAAAGAATAATATAAATACTACCCCTAAATATAATTTATATATTTTAAATTACCTTATAGGTCTCTTCCCCAAAATTAATTTTAAACAATTTTTCCCCCCTTAAGAACTAAAACTTAATCCTCTACGTGTATATCTCTCGCAATCAAGTATTCTGCTAAAGTGTTGTAAAGCTTATTTATTTGATCATCAGTGTACTGACAGCTACCTTCTCTAGAAATATAATCTTGATACCAGTTAATCATTTTTTGATAAACAGTTATTTTAATATTTATGTCTTCTATTGGTAATTTAGAATATTCACGCCTATTTAACAAAGTTTGGCTCCGGATCTTTTGAAAATTTAACGCACTTTATTGTTTTTAACCCAAGGTATTTGGCTTTAACAAGCCTATGTACTCCGTCAAAAATATAATCTTCTTCTGAAAGAATAATAGGATAGCTTAAATCAGCAGAATGTACCCTTTGCATATGATGCAAAAAGAAATCATTATCAATGATTTCGCTTTCATGTTGCCAGCACCAAGCTTTTCCATATCGTGCATCCCAGAGGGATGCGACGCTAATTTCTTCGACTGAAAAAGAACTTGAAAGATCCCAGATATCTTTAAGAGCCCATTGTCTTTGATGCGGGTACATTTTGGTAGCAGGAAAAAACACTGTAGACATTACACACCTTGATGAACTGTTGTTAATAAAAAATGAAAATAAAATTTTCGCGTTCCTTTAAGATTCTAGTGTATTGTATGCATCTAGATGCATACAATACAAAGGATTATTTATATGAGTGAGAGTTTAATTAAGATTGATGACTCAAAAGAAGATAGGCAATTAGAGTTTTTTAAATCTCTGGAAGAAGATTCTTATGCTCAGTATTTGAAAAAAATACCTAGTGACAAGTTGTCTAGAATTAAGAAATCAATTAACCGAATACAAACTGGGGTGCATGCTTCAGCGCCCTTAACTTGCTTGGGACCTGATAACTGTCCTTTTATTAAAAAATGCCCAATACCTACAGTGCAAAGTAACGGTGTCCTAGATAAGGGTAGTCCAGAAGACTACCCCTTGGGTAAGGAATGTATTATGGAGAAGTTTTACGTAGAACAAAAGATTGTAGACTATCTTAAATATCTGGACGTAGACCCTAATAATCCTGTGGAAATGAGCATTGTAAATGAGCTAGCGCTTATTGATTTGTATAAGAATCGCTGTTTATTTGTTTTATCTAACGGAGACAGAAAAGGTGAAGGACGTGACTTCCTTATGGTAGACGTCACTGGATTTAACGAGAACGGAGACCGCGCTGAAACGACAAAACTACATCCTGTGATAGATATGATAGATCGGCTTGAAAAGCGTCGTGAGCGTTGGCTTGAACGCCTCATGGAGACACGTAAAGCTAAGGCGGACTTTATGGTTAAAATGGGTGAAACTAAAAACAATTCTAAGGTATTATCTGAGATACAAGCTCTTAGGGATGCTTTGTCTAGTGTAGATACTAAGGCAATAGATGATGAGGAGATTCTTATAGATGATTGAAGCACTTAAATCCATGTATATGAATACTCAAGGAAAACCAGTAAAATTAGATTTTGAGGTTAACGGTAGACCTCAAAGTATTATACTTGAAAAAGATGCTATTTTTGACGCGAGCTTTTACAAAGCTACTAACGTCAAGGTAGACGGTAAACCGCTGTTTGATTCTACCCTCAAGTATCTTGGAGACATAGTCAAGCAAGCAGTTATTTTAGATATCGAGACTACAGGTAAAGTTGGTGGATCTGTAATTACTGAAGCAGCGCTTTTTAATGCTGAAGAGAATTTAGTAGATATATTTTACCTCAAGCCCTACCATATGGTTAATATGGGCGCAGATGATATGGAAGCCGCAGGCATGTCATCTAAGGTAGATCGTAGTGTCCTTAATATAAAGTCAGCTGTAAGACCTAAGAGTCATGCATCCTCTTTCTTTGCAAAACATTTAAGCGAGATACTGAGGGAAAACAACCCTACAGACTTTTTACTCCATAGTGGTGCTCTATTTAGTGAAACTTATAACAAAGCCGATAACTCTTTTATAGACTTTGTTACTAAGTCAAAAAATGTAAATAAACTTGAGCTTGAGAACGCAATACTTAAACTAGATAAACAAAAAGGTTTGTTTAGTAATCCAGCTGTTCGAGACTATATGCTTAAGTATGTAGCAGAGAAAGATCCTTTCCAAGCTAGGTACTATGTAGAAGATCTTGAAGAAGCTGAGCGTGTAGGTATTCGTAGACATCTGTTTGGTAGCTCAGATGATCAAGAGATACACAAGATGCTGAGCTACCTTAGAGATCCTTCTGAAATGGGATCTCCTGCAGAAATGATTAAACGCTCTGAAGAAACTAAGGCTATGTTTCAAAGGAGGTATGGTGCTTCTGCAGATTTAGAGGTGCGTTCACATTATGTAGATACTGACGAGCTGATAGAAGGCTTGACTAAGCGTATGCAAGGTAAAAGCGTGCATGCAGCATACGCCTTGTTTGAGTCAAAGCAATTTGGTGCTTTAATAAGAGGTCGTATCTTAGAGGACTTGATTGCTAAAGATGATTCGATCCTCAAGATGGAGCCTAAAAAAGTTAACAAGATAGTAGAACAAGAGCTAATCACTCGAGCTGAAGCTGGTAATCCATTCTTAAAGGTTATTCAGGGTGTCTCTTATACTGGCGATCCATTCTATACTACTGGGCAAGAGTATAATTTAGAAAAAGCATTAGCACAAAAGAATAATAATTTTGCAGGTCTTTTAAATAGCTACTTAAAAACTACAGGTCCTAAAGAAGTAAGAGATATCCAAGATGTTCAGAAGATGGTTCAAGGAACAATTCACGAACTAGGCTTACAAGATATACCTAAGCCACAAGGAATGTCAGTTGAGGTTCAAGCACGTTTATTTGGTGCTGCTCAACAAATAAGCGAAGGTGTGGATACTGATAGTGTTTTAAAAAGCCTTTTAGAGAAAGAAGCTCACCTTGCGGGTGGCGATGCTGCAATCTCCTCTCCAAAGTTGATTTCATCTGGCTTAGAGTTTGCAGTTGCAGGTCAAGAGTTTCAGAAAAAAACTCCTTTAGGAATGCATTTTTATGGAGAAGCATTGGAAGGCAGAGGACCTCTAATGGGTCTATTTGCTTATGGCAAATTAAGCAAATTCTTTTCGCAGACTTTTGGACCTGATGATTTAGGTCTGATGGATATCTTGTATGAACAGCGTATAGCTCGTAATATGCAAAAAGTTGTAGACACTACAGGGCATCAAACATTTAAAAATGTTGAAGGTACTACATTTATGGAAGTGCCTAGTTATGCTATAGATGACTCAGGTAAGCGGGTTCAAATAGACAGGACAACTCCATATGCACGCACTAAAAATTATATGGGGATGGAAGGTGTTTACTCTTCATCAAGAGTCTTTGCTAGGGATTACGCAAATGTAGAAGCTGAAACAACAATAAATCGGTTAGCTTCTAAAATTAATAAAGACGACCTGCTACTTGATTTTGATCAACAGCAACAAAGATATATATTACCTCAAATTAGCAATAACGCAACGCCTACTGAACAAAAAGACTACTCAATGCGTATCGGGAAGATACGCAGCAGGTTAGACTCTTTAGTAGAGTCTAATTCTGATCAAGTAGACTTGTTTGCCAGGCGTGTCTTAGGGGAAACTGGAGTTTCAGTAAGGCCCGTTATTGAAAGTGTAAAAGATGAGCTAAAGAAAAGTAAAGCTTTAGAAGAGTTTGAACTTACGTCAAATTTAGTAAGTTCAAAAAACAATGCAGAGCGTGCTTTTGGAAACCACTCTGCACTTAAGATGGCTAAAGGAGTCTTAGCACCGGTAATGGGATTTGGTTTAGCTATGAGTGGCTTGTCTACTCTGGAAGCTTTTCAACAACCTGAAAAATCTAGTTATTTAATTCCATCTTACAAAGATTGGTTTTCTGCACAAGCACAAATGTTTGGAAGTAGCGAAGCATTTACACGAGCTATGCAAGAAAAGACTGGTTATATAGAAGGGATGGGCGAGACAGGTTTAGCAGCAAGATTAAGAAAGTTTAGTAGCGACTTTGGGTCGCCCTACACAGGTCCAAGCTACTCGAATGAAACATTACAATATAATGAGCTGTTAAGAGCGCGCCAAAGAAAATTAAGACATGTATACCAAGCCAGACATCTTGAATTTAATGGTGACATAAGAGGTTTGATAGGTAGATTTATTAGTAAAAGTTTTGCTCCACCTGAACTTCAAAACAGAAGTTTAGGTTTTAGAACAATGCTATCAGAGTCTTCAGTGGGCGCGAGTGCTTACACTTCTCTTAAAGGAAAAAACTTAACAAAAATAAGTGTTAGTGATAATTACCATATGAATATGGAAGATGCAGACACTATTTCTTTGAAAAGAAACTTTGGGGGAGGTGGTTTTAAAGATTTTTTCTCAGGAAGAAAATCTACGCAATCAATGTCTGTACGTCTAGCAGGAATTGATTCTCCTGAAGTGGCGCATGGAAACAGGGGGGCTCAACCATATGCAGAAGCGGCTAAAAGAATAGCTCAGGATATGGTAAGTAAAGCTAAAAACGTAGAAGTAGTATTTGATAAAAGCGACTCTACTTATGGTAGGCGAGTCGGTGTGCTTTACGCAGATGGAGTCAATGTAAACTTAGAACTAATAAAGCGAGGAGCTGCAGCTTACCTACCTTACAGAAGTAAAAAAGGAAGGCCTATATACGATACTCAAGAGTTTGCTGCAGCACAAGAAAATGCTTACAAGTCTAAAAGAGGTATGTGGCGAACAGATTTCTTTAATAGCTATAAACAAATTGCAGAAGCTTCAGGACAGACAGTTACATTCAATACACTTGCAAGCCCTGACAAAGTAGCAAGAAGTTCGTCTTTAATGACCATGTATTCAGCAATGAAAACAGCAGAAAACTTTGGAATGCAAAGCACAGAAGCTCAAATGGCTTTAGCAGACAGTGGTATTTCTTTAAAAAACAAAGCATCTTCAAGTAAACATAATATTTTTAAACCAGATTTTAATCAAAACGAATGGACAGATCCAAGCTTGGCAGTTATGCAGCAGACCAATAGTATTTTAAATGGTATGCATGAGCTTAAAACAGATTTAAGCTCGATGATAAAAACAAGGGGGTCTGAAGGTGGAGCTAAATACTCTACATTAAATGTAAAACATTTGGATGCAAACTTAGCAAAAGAATTATCCTCGCCCGTTTATAATTCTTTTAATAAAGATTATAAATTTAATTATCAAAATAAACAAAGAAAACTAGGAAGACTCAAAGCTATGGAAGCGTTGCAGCAAAAACAAAATCATAGAATGTTTTCTTATAGTTCCGGACACCACAGGATGTAATTATGAGTACTGCACTTGAAGAAATTGGAGCCTTTGGCGCAGGAATAGGCGTCGCAGGCATGGTTTTGGCTGGAGAAGCTAAGAATATAGGACGTGGCGGGTTGTACTCTATGGGTATGCAAATGTTCGAAGGGTACAGGAACGCGCCTATCTTGAGTAATGGAGTAAAATATCAAATAGGCGACATGTCTATTAATTTGACTAAGGGTAGTGACTTCCTTAGTACAAGTAAGGTTATGCCGGGTGATATTATTGGCTTAACAGAAGATGCTGCTAGAAGTAGTGAACTAAGAAATTTAAGCCGGGGTGGGGCCTTGCCGGGAAGTCCACTTATACCCGCAATAGCAATAGGGTTGACAGCTTTAGGAGGCTATCAAAGATATTCTGAAGGTGGTGGAGAAGAGCTTGGTAAGTTTTTAATCGAAGATGTTTATGCCAACTTGTACGGCAACATGGCTGCAGAAAAGTCAACATTAGTTGATGGAACTAATATTGGTAAGATACGTAGTGGTTACAACTTAAGTCAAAATGATATGCTTATAAATGAAAAACAAAGTTTAAGTTATTATAATAGGATAGCAGGTTCTGCTGCGTTGGGGAGGATACTTCCTATCCTTGGAGCATATCAAGGAGCTGCAATGGGTTTTTCGGCAGGAGAAGCTATAGGAGAGGGGTTGAGTAATATGATGTTTGGTACAAGCAGTGGCATGGGTCTCGCAGGAGGTATAATGGGGGCTAAGTTTGGCGCTCAACTAGGAGCTGCTATGACGAGTAATGGTTTGCGCTTTGGTTTAAGCGCATTAGCTGTAGGTGGGGCTATGATGGTTACTAGTGCTGTAGGAGATGTTTTAAAAAGTGGATTTAAACATACAAGGAACAGAGGTCTAGATTTTGCAGGAGATTTATCTGCTTACAATACTAATGCTTCTG
>Ga0233432_10001042_pt1 | contig 26922 bp, 17 predicted proteins | sample SI_122_August201_6_FD_179870 | JGI IMG/M metagenome (GOLD analysis project Ga0233432, IMG submission 179870) | Seawater microbial communities from Saanich Inlet, British Columbia, Canada - SI_122_August2016_10_MG | ecosystem: Environmental > Aquatic > Marine > Inlet | place: Canada: British... | reverse complement strand
AGGTTGGCTCATGCGTTCGGAAAATGGTATATTTGGAGGTTCTACGTACCATTTTCAAAAAGGTGATTCTGCTTGGATCAGCCAGAATTTGTGGGATCACTATGCTTTTACACGAGACTCGGACTATCTAAAAAGACTGGCTTATCCCGTGATGAAAGAAGTTTGCGAATTCTGGTTTGATCATCTAAAGGAGCTCCCAGATGGGACACTGGTGGTTCCCGACGGCACGTCCCCCGAACAGGGGCCTAAAATGGATAAAGAGGGTAAGGTACGTATTGTCGAAGGGCATCGCACTCATTTGGACGGCGTTTCGTACGATCAACAACTCTGTTGGGACTTGTTCACCAATACCATCGAGGCTAGTGAGGCCCTTGGAGTCGATGCTGATTTTCGCGCACAGTTGCTCAAGAGGCGCTCAAGGTTACTTGGCCCTCAAGTAGGAAGGTGGGGTCAACTTCAGGAATGGATGGAGGATGTCGACGACCCGAAAAACCAGCATCGTCACGTTAGTCATATGCTGGCGGTCTTTCCCGGTCGCCAGATTAATCCAACGATGACGCCTAAGTTTGCCAGTGCTGCCAAAGTGAGTGTCCTTGCGAGGGGAAACGGTCGGACTGGATGGAGTAAGGTTTTCAAATCCTGTGTATTCGGCAGATTGTTGGATGCGGAGAATGCTTACCGACTCCTCTCAGATGTTCTCCTTAGCAAGACACACGGGAATCTGTGGACGACTCATCCTCCCTTTCAGATCGACTGCAATTTCGGTTTTGCTGCCGCTGTAAATGAAATGTTGGTTCAATCTCATATGGGGGAGATCCATCTCTTGCCGGCATTACCCGGAGTCTGGAATAAGGGCTCAGTTCGTGGAATGAAACTTCGAGGGGGATATGAACTGGATATGGATTGGGTTAACGGCAAGCTTGTGAAAGCGAAGTTGAAATCCCTGAACTCATTTGAGCAGAAAGCTGTGCAGAAGGTTGTTGTGCGTTATGGCAAGGTTGCCAAAACCCTAGAAATCCATCAGAAAAATGGCTTGGAGATCAAGTTGAGTGATTTTAACTGAGGTCCGTTGCTAACCGTGGGGTCGCCTCTTCAATGCGCCCCATGGAAACCCTGAATCTGAGTGAACATCCCGAGGCCAAAGAAGAGCAATTCGGAGAATTTCTTGTTCGAAGTCACTCTGGGCTATCGACCACCGAAAAAATTCTCATTGAAGCATCTGGAGATTTGCGTCCCAGTTCAAAGAGGATTCTGATCTGCGAGAATCGCAGTGGAGTTATCGGCCAGATCTTATCGAAGCGAGAGGCTTCTCTTCATGTGAGCCAGTTGAGTTCGGATCATTTTTATCATCGCAGACTGAAAGAGCGATGGGAAGGGTTAGGGGTGGAGTTCCTCTTGGGAGCCAGTCTTCCAGAAGGAGAGGCTTATGACGAGATCCTGATTCAGATGAGTCAGTCCATGTCGGCTGAATTTCTCGCTGACATTTTGCAGCAGGCCTATAGAAGTCTTCTGGATGGTGGGCGAGTTTGGGTGGCTTTGGAGTCTAGACATGGAAGTTCAGTCAAAGACATGAAAAAGCGATATGGAGCCCTCACTGAGGATTCCTTATTTGGAGGAAAGTTGATCCGCCTTAAAAAGAAGGGCCCTCTTAAGAAGATAAAGAGTCACCTAGCTACTGTGGAATGCCCTCTAGCAGAAAAAGAGGCTCTCATCATACAAACGAGGCCAGGTGTTTTTTCTCACCGCCGAATTGATGGTGGAGCTATGGCTTTGATCAAGAGGGTTCAGCTCAAAGGCGAGGAACGGGTTCTTGAGCTTGGGTGTGGTTGTGGGGTCGTCTCTTTGGCTTTAAAAAGGACGTTCCCTCGCATAGAGATGCATGCTTTAGACTCCAATGCCGTATCCGTGGCCCAAACTGAAATCAACGCTAAGTTAAATCATCTCGAATTAAATGGCCTACAGCTGAACAGCTCAGGTTGGGTCGGTGAGGAGTCTTTCGACGTCGTGGTTGGAAACCCTCCATATTTTGGGGATCACAAGCTTTCGGCTTTCTTTATAGATGAAGCCAAGAAAGTTCTCAACAAAGGTGGTGTTTTTTGGCTCGTAGCCAAGAAGATGGGTTGGAATCTTGAATACGCCAGCCAATTCTTTGATTTGGCTGAAACTTATAAGCACGGGGATTACCAGGTTGTAAAACTGGTTCTCTCGACCTAAAACCTCCTTTTGGTTGGACCTTTGACAGGTCGGGACTTCCTCACAATGGCGACATGGATAGCCGTTATGACGCCATCATCATCGGGGCAGGTTTCAGTGGCCTAGCTGCAGCCCTTCGCTGTGCCATGTTTGAAAAGAAGGTGCTCCTTTTGGAGTCACATTCGATACCTGGTGGGTTGAATTCTTACTATCGTCGAGGGAAAAGAAAATTCGACGTTGGCCTACACGCCATGACGAATTTCGCACAGAAGGGAGACCGTAGAAGGCCCCTAGGAAAAATTCTCAAGCAACTGAGGTTGCCTTATGATCTACTCGAACTGAAGGAGCAGAATGGCTCCCGTGTAAGGTTTCCCGATAGAGAACTGGCCTTTTCCAATGACCCTGAGTTGTTGGACTCTGAGGTGGAAAGGCTGTTTTCTAGCCAATCTGATGGCTGGAGAGGATTGGTTGCTGCCATTCGTGAGTTTCCACTTAACGAGGAACAGGTGCCTTGGCAGAGCGCTCGAGCTTTTGTTCGACGCTTTATCAAAGACCCGGTGCTAGAGGACATGCTTTTCTGTCCTCTGTGTTATTACGGAAGCGCTTGGGAAGAGGACATGGATCTGCCTCAGTTTGTGATCATGTTCCAATCGATCTTCCTTGAGGGCTTTTGTCGTCCTGCGGGTGGAATCCGAGTGCTCATTTCCTGGCTGATGGATCGCCTTAAAGAGCTGGGCGTTGATCTGGCATTTCGTCAGCCGGTATCTTCCATTCTTCATCGTGACGGAAAGGTAACTGGGGTGGAATTGGAAAAGGGAGGAAGGGTTGAAGCTCCCAAAATTCTTTCTTCGGTTGGGTTTCCCGAAACAGAATCCCTCTTGGCTGATAAAAGGGGAGTCTCTAGAGTGGGACAGCTTCTTTTTGTAGAAACGCTCCTTTGCTTTGATTCTAAGCCTTTGGATTGGGGCATCGAAGACACGATCATCTTCAACAACGACAGCGATAAATTTCGCTATAGACCTCCCGAATCGGACTTCGATCCCAGTTCGGCCGTGCTTTGTTTTTCTAATAATTTTTCAGAAGATTCTTTAGAAGAAGGGGTATTCAGGGTGACGCATTTGGCAGGCTCAAAATGGCCCGAAAGGGGAACTGAGGATTATGAAGAGCGGAAGAAAGCTCTATACACAGACGCCCTAGATCAGTTGGATAAACTGGTAGAGAAAGGTCCAGCCACGCCAAGTTTTCAAGACGCCTTTACACCTAAAACCGTTGAACATTTCACGCGACATCACGGAGGCACTATCTATGGGAGTCCTGACAAACGTCGAGATGGCCGAACAGAGATCGAAGGACTTTATCTGATCGGCACGGATCAGGGTTATTTGGGGATTGTTGGCTCTATGTTGAGTGGCATCACCATGGCAAATCATAGAGTTTTGATGGATAAATCTTGAGGAAGCCAAAATGAAGATGGTCATTTTAGACGCATACACATCCAACCCTGGTGATCTGAACTGGAATGGTCTGGAGAACCTTGGAGACCTTGAGGTGTATGATCGGACGTCTTCTGAGGAGGTGCCTTCTCGATGCTCACAGGCTGAGGTGATTTTTACGAACAAAGTTGCGATTGATGAGTCTTTGCTCAACGCTTCTCCCAGTCTCAAATATGTCGGAGTGTTAGCTACGGGGGTTAATATTGTTGATCTAGATGCCTGTCGAAAGAGGGGTGTTGTGGTGACGAATGTTCCGGCCTATTCAACTGAGAGTGTTGCCCAGTTGGCGATCGCCCATCTATTGAACCTTTCAAATCGTGTGGGTCAGCACGCTCAATCTGTCAGAGAGGGAGGTTGGGCCAAGAGTGAAGATTTCTGTTATGTTTTGTCCCCTCAAATTGAACTTCACGGCAAAACTATTGGGATCATCGGTCTGGGGCAAACTGGGCAGTCCGTCGCCCGCATCGCTAAAGCTCTGGGGATGAGGGTTATTGCTCACAGTCGAACTCCTAAAAATATTGATGGAATTGAGGAGGTCTCGCTTTCTGAACTTCTGAGAGGGAGTGATGTTGTCTCCCTTCACTGTCCTCTCACCGAGGCGACTCAGGGACTCATTGATAAAGATGCTCTCCACCAGATGAAAAATAGTTCATTTCTGCTCAACATGGGACGAGGCCCATTGGTTGTGGAAGAAGATCTGAGTCATGCCCTGAGTGAGGGTTCGATCGCGGGGGCTGGCCTTGATGTCCTCTCTCTCGAGCCCTGTGAAGTTGATAATCCTCTAACTCCTTTGGATAACTGCCATATCACTCCTCATATTGCTTGGGCGACATGTGAAGCCCGGGCCAGATTGATTCAGGTGGCGACAGCTAATCTTGAAGCTTTCCTCAAGGGGAAGCCTGTGAATGTCGTGAACCCTTGAGATACAGGAATTACTTTTTGATATATACTTTTGAAAACGTTTATTTTCTGACCATTGGCTGACTCTACCTCTCTACACAAACTTCATCTCGGTGTCTGCGGAGGAGGACAACTCGGCCGTATGTTGGCTTCTGCGGCAAGTTACTTTGGAGTGAAGGTCAGTTGCCTTTCGCCTAAAGCAGACGACCCCGCTTGGGTCAATTCAACGATTGTTGTCGGAAACCCAAAGGATACTGAGGATGTCACTCATTTCGGTTCAAACTGCGATGTCGTAACCGTTGAGTTCGATGACGCTGATGTGGAAGGATTAAGACGCTTAAAAGAAATGGGAAAAATTGTCCATCCCAATCCCGATGCTTTAGCGATCATTCAGGATAAAGGCCTTCAGAGTGAGTTTTATCAGGCCCATGAACTGCCGACTCCAAGGTTCGAACTTTTAGATTCTCCTGAAGACGTGAGGAAAGCTGTTGCAGATGGTCGGTGGTCTTTCCCTTTCGTTCTTAAAACACGACGCGCTGGATATGATGGAAAGGGTGTGAGCGTTCTTCAATGCCATGAAGATCTCAATAAAGTCACCGGAGAAGGATGGGTGGCACAGACAAAGGTTGATATCCATCAGGAATTAGCGGTGATTGCCATTCGAAATGGGAGAGGTGAGGTCAAGGTTTACCCGGCGACGGAATTGGTCGCTTTTGACGGAGCATATCTGTTGGATCATCTCCTCGTGCCCGCTGATGTGAGTCCGAGCCTTGAGAAGAAAGTCGCTTCTGTGGCTGAGCAACTCATAACGGACTTGGATATACAAGGTCTCTTGGCTGTCGAATTTTTTGTAGATAAGGCAGGGGAACTGTGGATCAATGAAGTTTCTCCTCGCCCTCACAATACTGGTCACCAGACGATTGAATCTGGTCTGAGTTCTCAATACGATCAACACCTTAGGGGAATACTCAACCTTCCTTTGGGCGAAGTCGAACAGCATGGGCCCTCAGCAATGTTAAATATTCTAGGAGAACCAGGTCACTCTGGCCCAACGAAGGTTGAAGGGATGGATGAGGTTCTAGCTATGAAAGGTGTTAAAGTTCATCTTTATGGCAAGATGGAAACCAAGCCCTATCGTAAAATGGGTCACGTGACAATTCTTGCTGAAGATCGTCCCACTCTCATGAAAAGAATTCAACTGGTCAGAAATACTCTCAAGGTGGTATCAGAATGAGTGAAGGAAAGAAAGTTGGAATCATCATGGGCTCAGACTCTGACCTTAAGGTGATGTCAGAAGCTGCGGATTTTCTCAAAAGTCTGGACATTCCATTTGAGCTGACCATCGTTTCAGCTCACCGCACTCCAGAAAGATTGATGGATTATGCTAAAGGCGCCGAGGGGAGAGGGCTGGAGGTCATCATCGCTGGTGCTGGAGGTGCAGCACATCTTCCCGGGATGGTCGCCTCGATCACGACCTTGCCGGTGATAGGGGTGCCAGTTAAATCCAGGATTTCTATGGATGGTTGGGATTCGGTCCTCTCTATCCTTCAGATGCCCCCTGGTATTCCCGTTGCGACGGTCGCTTTGGACGCAGGTAAGAATGCTGGAATTCTTGCAGCCAAAATGCTCGGTACGACCCGTCCGGAGCTACGAAAAAAGGTTCAGGAATATATGGATGGTCTCAAGACCATGGTGATGGAGAAAGTAGCCAAAGTCAACGAAGACACATACGTAGATCTGGTTTAGTCCTCACCTTCTTTAACCGATAAAGGTGAATGGTGAAACAATTTCTGTCTGAAATTTAAGGTGAATCGTGAGAACCTCTCTGTTTTACTGGCTTTTTCAGACTTGAAATACAATTTTCTTTGTTTAAAACTAGGCGTTTTTTTCTAGAAAGCTCTTTTCTTGGCTAAGAGCTTATCTTATCATAATACTATGAGCAACTTCAATGAGATCCTTTTCAAAACCTCCGTTCTGAGTATGTGCATCGACGGGGAATTGCAGTCTGAAGAGATGGAGTTCTTCAAATCATTCAGTAAGGGCAATACCTATTTTAGTGAATTTGTCGTTGAGAAGAAATTCAGAAGTGTCGTCGATGGTATCAGATTTGATCTGAATGGTTTTATCGAAGGTCTGACCGAGGATGTAAGGGAAAGCGATCTCGAAAAGCAATATATTCTGATTATTCTTGACGTTGTCATCGCTCTTATCCAATCAGATGATAAGGTTGATCAGAATGAAGTTTTTCTCCTGAGGAAACTTCTGGACATATTTAATTTGGATAGGGAGTTTTTGTTGGGCAGGTATCCTGACCTCAGCGATGCCCTGATGCAACCAGAGGCGAAAATGGAAGAAAGATCATTCGATGACATTGTCATCGAATATGATTAAAGAAGGAGAGGGGTTCTCTTTTGAGGCCCACCGTTTGATCTTCGCTACGAGTTTGGTCGGTTCTTTTTTATCTCTTGAGAAAGGGCACCTTTTTCTGTAACCATGACCACTCTTCTTTCTCGATGAAGCTGATCAGACCTAGTATCATCAACCATTGAAATAGAAAGAGATTCATGGCGTAATCGATACTCAAGTGAAAAATAATTCCTGCTGTGATGGCATAAGGCCGTAGCTCTTTCATCCAAAGAAGAAAGGGAAGAATGAGCTCGAAGCCCATGACCCCCCAAGTTAGATAGCGACCTAAGCCGTCCCCGTCAAATAGATACTGGGGGAGGGGAAAACGTCCAAAAAGGTTGTCCATTCTAGAAATGAAATGGAGAGCCTGACCTGTTTGCCAGTCACGTCCATGAAATTTAAAGAAGGCAGTCGAAAAATAAAGGACTGTAATTTGAACCTGAAAAAGCCGGACGGCCCACTTGCTACCCAATGGATGGATGGCACCTGCCGTATCGAAGGCCCATCTAGTTCCTATTGGCATGAAGATGATCAGAAAGCCAAGAATTCGAAAAAGGGCATCTTCTCCGTCAAAAATTATGATGTGCCGATTCTGAAAAGACACCATCCAGATAAAAGCGAGTATGGCATTCAGGCGACACTTCCACCCGATAAGTAGAGCGAAGAGGTGAAATAGAAAAAGGCCATAAGCGACAAAGAGAGCTTCATCTGTCTTGGGCAGAAGACTAAAGAGCGTCCAGGCATCTGGCTGCCCTATGAGTCGAGAGGCCTCATATGGGAGCACCCCTGTTTCGGCAAAGAACATATTGAGGTCAAGCCCCAGAACGAGGACGCTGATCAACATCAGCGAGGAATAACCTATTCGGAGGATGTCCGGGATTGGGATTTCAACTCCTGAGAAAAAGAAATGTTCCCATTTAGAACTTACCCGAGAAATAATGGTAGTTAGCACCCAGAGCTCTCAGATACGTTGGATGTGTAGAGGCAGACGTCGTTGGACTTCTTTGGTTCTACCAGGAGCTGGAATGTCTGTGACCATTCTGTAAATTTCCACCGTCATGACCTGGAGACCCTTCTTGGGATGTGTTTTTGCAAGATATATCGCGAGGGGCTTCCAGCCGTCAACACATTCTTTCCATTGGATGTTGTCGAAATACTCAGCTTGGCGAAACGTGAGGAAGCGCTTTATGGCTCCCATAGACTTCCACTTGGGAGAATGCCAGAGCTGAAAGGATCCGTCTGTGTAAGTGAGTCGTGCTTCAAGACTGCTTTTCTGTTTGCTGACGTTGGGAGCGAAGAGTCTCCAAGAGCTCTGGCTGATCCCCAATAGGTCAGCCATATCATCGACTGGTCCTTTGAGTTGGTGATGAAAGGTGTTGGTAGATGGCAGACCTCCGATGATCATCAGGGTCAGAAAGAAGATAATAAATAAATTAGTGATCCTTTTTTTCATTTGGGTGGGAATGAGCTGATAGGGAGTCTTCTAGAGATGCAATGAGAGATCTTTTTCTTATGACTGAGATGATGTAGATAGGAAGAGTTGTTAAAGAGAAGTTGAAGCTACCAGAGTTCCCACTGACCCTTCCAAATAACAAGAGATGCCAATACCCCATTGGAAATAGCGTGACACCAGATGGCGTCGCTCAGTCTCCCCCGCCGCTGTGCGATCCAACAGAAGAGGAGCCCAGAACAGATGCCTCCCAAGATATTCTGATGAAGCAATCCAAAGATGAGGGATGAGATAACGCATGGAATTAATTCGTAAGGTGTGGCCACCACAGCACGTGCTTGTCTGAAGGTGAGGAGATGTAGCAAGTAACGCCGAAAGAATCGTTCTTCGATGATGGGGATACAGATGATGCCTCCGATCAGACGAAATATTATCCAGATAGAGCTTAAGCTTTCAGGTTCGAAAGTAGAAAGAGATGCCTCAGGTTGGAGAAGAACCCAAAGTATGGCGATGATTCCACCTGTCGCCAAAGGAAGCCACCCTGGAGAGCAGGCCTGTAGGGTTTGTTTCGAGCGGGTACAAAAGATGAGTATGGGTATAAGGATGAGGACCTTGAGAGGGTAACTCCAGTCGTGCTCGGGGGTGAACGGGCGAAAGATGAGGGTTAGGAAGAGAAAGGTGGCAAAAGGGTACAGATCCGTTTTCTCAAGTGTTTGTCCGTACGGTTCTCTCGTTAAATAAGCATCCTTTCTCGTGGTCGAATTGCGATGTGCTATCCAGATCATCAGAGAGCCAATGAGGGTAAAGATGAGGGTTCCCGCTGATGAGTGAAAAGCATTTAACGCCCAAGCACGTTTCCCCATTGCTCCAATAGCAGTGAGGAGGCCCACTCGAAAGAGATTGGCAACTAGAATGAGAATCAATCCCAGAAAAAACCAAGACAATGAATTCTTGAGACTTTTACCTTCAAATAAGAGATAACAGAAGCTGAATAGGGTGATGAGCTGGATGCCTTGAAAACCAGAGCATTCAAATGCCAGTCGGACGCCAAAGTCTTCGACGAGAAGGGAATTGTGGGCAAGAGAATACTGAACACCTTCAAAAAAAGGAGTTAAAATCAGGTGAGCCCCCCTCAGAAGGAGAAAGCGATATTGCTCAATCAGGTCCCCAAAGAATGGAACGGAAGGGTTCTCGTATAAGTACTTGGGGATGGCACCAAGACCTAAGGTGATCACCAATGCAAGAGAGACTAATTTCCAGTGCCTTTTCAGTAGTGTCCAGGGGTTATCAAGTGAAGCTAGAAAGGCCCAGAGACTGAAGCTCAAGGTGGCGTAGACGGCAAAAGCGTAGTCTTGATATTCCTGAAAACTGCCGGCGACATGAGGGAAAGGTATGATCCGATACAGAAAAAGGCCTAAAAACCCCAAAAAGGCGAAGAGTGGATGGGAGAGGGGTTGATGAAGCCAACCCATATTTCTGAACCGCATAGAACAGCCCAAGAGGAGGAGCAAAACTAAAGGGGTTTTGAAAAAGAGTGTGCCGGGAGTGGGCAGGGGGAATTCAAGGTGTCCCTGAATAATTTTATGCCATAAGCCTTGCAGTGGTGTGAAAATGGGGTAGATCGCAGCAAGGGCGAGCCCAAAGGAAAAGGGGGACACCCAACTTGTCCCTCTATTCACGATAATATCTTCAGCTAAAGATATTTAGGATTCTGGAGACTTGCGTCTTAGAAAGTTGAAGGCCAACCATACACAGACAACGGCCAGAATGGCTAGCGAGAGTTCGTCTCCATTGATCTCAGGTACGTCGTCACCTCCTCCGCCCTGACGATTTTCCCACCATCCCTGTCCTCCGCTATTGTTGCCCTGATGGTGGGCTTGAAGAGGTGTGATGTTGAACGCAGTCGTGATGAGAAGGAAACCGAGTGTACGGATACCCAATAGGTCGACCCAGCCAGACTTAGTCTCTGATTTCATAGCACTCTTGATGTGTTCAATTGACGACATGTTCTTTAAGGTATCGGATCCCCGATCTGATATTTAAGAATACCAAGGTCCTGAATGATGAGAAGTTCAAGTCCACTGTTGGTATTGGCTGAAGCGGAAGGGATAAACCCGGACGCATTGACGGAAATGGTATATGGGCCTTCGCCTGAGACACTTGTTACAATGAGCTGATCTTTCGTGTCCAGGAAGACATCGTGGTCTTCTGGTATAAGGTCGATGAGATCTGGACGTGTGGCTCGGGAGCTAGCAATGGAGCCAAGGAGGGTGAAGTCACCTGCCGGGTTGAGATTGAACTCAGGTGGCTCGATCCATGACATCACTGGGGTGGCCGGAAAGGCATCCGAGCTTAGGGGGACGGGTTCGAAGGTAGAGGCGTTGAAAGTCGAGATGGTGTGAAAGCCTAGGTCGTCAGCGCCTGAGTAGTCGACGAAAAGTGTAGCAGCATGGAGTCCCTGATTGGAAACGAAAGTGGAGCGTGAAAAGGCGTCAGTCGTATCTTTAAGAACTGGGTAAGAGTTTGCTGCATGAACCTGATACCCGACTGGCGTGATATTACTGCCATCAACGGGTGAAATAAGTTCTTCCATTTCAAATGGCCAGGAGGCATCGTAATAACTCAAAGAGTAGAGGCTACTGGTGAGGATCTCGAGCTCAAAGTAGCTGTCGTTGGGAAGGGAGTATTCATAACGCAGGGTTCCTGCAGCGTTGTAGTGGTGGAGACCTGAGTTGGCAACGGCAACGATAAAACTTCCATCGGTGAAAAGTTTGAAGGTCTCAATGCTGAATAGGCTTGGGCTAAAAGGGACATCTCCATTGAAAGCGACAGTGAGGTTGTTATCCCATCTTTCAACTCTCAGGTTGCCAGGGGTACTGTCGGCAAAGGAGAAAAAGATCACTCCATTGTCGTTTGCATCCATGACGAAGTAGGACGCACTGAAGGATGACTCAAGTAAAGTTGACTGATTGATCAAATCGAATTTGACGATATTGCCATTGGGGGCCCTGCCAAATCCGATCATCTGACTGTGATCAATGTGGTACCATGTGTAGGTGTCGTAATAGGGCGTTAGGCTGTCGTCTGGTTCAATAATGTAGAGGAGAGGGGTGGAGCTGTTGTAGGTGCCCAGCTCGACCAGGTTGCCGGTAACGGTGAAGGACTTGATATTGGCAGCAGAGGTCGTCAAACGATGAGTGTTGGTTTGAGTTCCGGTAGAGACATCTAGAGAAACGAGATCGAACAAGCCTTGAAAGGGCCATTCAGCGCCTTGATAAGGAGCTCCGTCCACAGTGCCATAACAGTAATACTGTGTTTCAGAGGCGACACTGGCTTGAAATTTCTCAGCTGCGACAATCTGGAAGGTGTTGTTGATGCCAAGGTCTGAGAGAACACTGATCTGAACAAAATCATCAACCACGTTCTCTCCATCACTCACTCTCAGTTGGTATTGGGCAATGCCGGTTTCGACGGTATTGGTGAGGTGCAGGTTGGTAGCGGTGTTATCCGACATGGTTATATTGATGCCGCTAAGATGTGTCCAGGAGTACGTGAACTCATCATCGTCCTGGTCACTGACAATGGGCGTCAGGCTGACGTTCTCTCCTGCGGTAACGATCACGGCATTGGTAAGATCGACAGTCGGAACGGCATTGAAGACCATGACATTGAGGCTGAAGCTAGTAGAGTAAGTCTCAATTCCATCATCAAGAAAGATGGCCCCTTGGTGGTAATCTCTGATCCCTGCTGTCGGTGCGATGACTAGATTTCCACTCGAGAGGAAAATGGTTCCGATGGGTTCTTCGGGAAGAAGGCCCCATGTCACTTCAAGGTCATCTCCATCGGCATCGGTAAAAGAGCTGGCATCGATGACCATGGTGTTGCCGTCCCAGACGGTGACATCGATTGGTGATGTGCTGGGAGGGTTATTGATGGCAAAGTTAAAGTCCCTGAAAGTTGTCTCGTAACCGTCTGTGGCTGAAAGATACACCATGAGGTTTGAGCCTGCGACAGCTGGAAATTTTATGGATTGTCCTGTCAAAGTGACTTCAGGAGACGTTCCGCTGACCAAACTTAGAACGACAGGGTCGCTGTCGGCATCGTAGGTGGTGACAGTCATCGAGATGTTGCTGCTGCTACCGAGGGGGATACGACCATCGTTTAGCGAATTGATGACAGGAGCAACGTTGTACTCCACATCGACATCGAAGCTGGTTGTAAAGGTTTCGACTCCGTCATCGAGGGTGAGGTTGCCCTCGTAGAGCCCTCGTTGGGTTGGAGCTGTGACCACCATGTCTCCGGAGTTGAAAGTGATGCCAATTTCAGGAGAGGCGGGCACGAAATTCCAGGAAAATTCTAGAGTATCTCCATCGGCATCAGTGAACAGACTGCTATCTAGAATAGTTGCATTTCCACCCCAGAGGCTTAGAGAAATGGGTGAAGTGGAGGGGGGATTGTTGATCAGGAGTTCAAAGGTCTCGATCGTTGTCCAGTAGAGGTCGGAGGCCATAAGTTCGACAACAACATTGGAGCCAGCGAGGGCTGGAATGTACAGGATGTCGTCCAGAAGAGAGATGCCCTGAGTGGTGTTGTCGCTCAGGCTGAGAGTTACATCATCACCATCGGCATCGTAGGTGGTGACCTCAAGGGAGACAACATTGGAGCTCCCCAGAGCGACCCTTCTAGGGACTCTTGTTGGAAGAGGCAATATTTCAGGAGGAGTGTTGCTGAAATCGACATTGATGTCGAAGGTGGTCATGAAAGAGTCATAACCATCATCAAGGGTAATGTTTCCTTGGAAGTTCCCGCTTTGCAGAGGGGCTGTGATGACGAGGTCACCGGAATTCAAAGAGACTGTTCCAGCAGGAGGTTCCGGGTCGAGGCTCCATGTGATATTGAGGGAGTCACCATCGATATCGTTGAAAAGGCTACTGCTCAAGGTGGTTGAGTTTCCACCCCAAAGACTGACATCGATGGGAGATGTACTTGGGATATTGTTAAAGGTGAAATTGAAAGCAGCATCCGTCGCTTCAAAACCATCGGTGGCATTCAGTTCGACGAGATAACTAGCTCCTCCGACGATGGGCAGTTGTAGATTGTTTTCCGACAGAAGGACGCCTGTCGTGGTATTGCTAGTTAGAGTCAGATTGATGGGCTCACCATCATCATCGGATGTTGAAACGATGAAGGATTGGTAATTGTCACTGCCCACGGCCAAACGGTCTTCTGGAAGGGGATCAATGACGGGGGCGTGGTTGACGTTGAAGGGAATGACAAGGGCTTTTTCGTTATCACCATCGCTGACGAGCAGTCGAATAAAGACATTTTCGCTGGTCGTCCATTGAGAGTAGGTTGTGATCGATGCGGTATTATCGGAGATCACTCCTTCGTTGATGGCAGGAGCAGGCACGAAGGTGTTGCCTTGAGGGATCAGGTGGTTGGGCTGGTCGATCACATCCCAGACGTAACTGAGGGTGTCGCCCTCGGGGTCGTAACTTCCTGTTGCGTCCAGCTGGACCTGGGTGACAGTTGAGAGAAAACGAGGCAATTGAAAGAGGGGTACGGGTTCTCCATTGGCCAGAGCTTCGGGTATTAAGACCTCGAAGATGTGAAACCCATTCAATCCCGAGGCGGCGTAGAGTCGGTTGCCCTCCCAAAGGAAATCGATCGTTGTGACAGGGGTTTGGAATTCAGATCCTTCAACGGAAAAAGGATCTGTCGGGTCTCGAAGGTCATATATCGAGCTGTAGGTATCATTGCCTCCTCCCACGAGAACGAGTTGCTCACTGTTGGCCAGCGAAGTGCCATAATCCTGTTCAATGGTCGTGATGACTTGACTAGCGTTCGGATCAGAGGTGTCTATGACATGAAAGGCATAGGGGGTTCTCACGACCAAGGTGTTGTGATCGATGAAGGCAAGATCGTGGACAGCAGACACCGTGGGTTGGTTGGGGTCGAGTCCGAGGCTCACGTTCCCGTGCCAGGCCATGGCGGTGTTCATGAGCCGGACATCCCCGGCTCTGCCGACCGCGATGAGGTTACCATTGAAGGCCATTTGGTAGGTTCTATTTAATAATGTCAACTCGGAAACGGCAGACCAGTCTTGATTCTGCTCCTCGAAAACCTGGACCTTGGTGTTGAAAATCCATCCATCAGGCTTCGAAAAAATCTCCGAGCGGGTGATGAGGCGTCCCCCATGTGTCTCCATGCTGTGCATACGTCCATCGTTGAGGACCCGGTCAACTTCGGTCAATGTTTGTGAAGCACCGTCCCACTGCATCACAAGGAGGAAGTGGTCGTAGATATCGTTTTTCCAAAACTGCACCATTTTTGGTCCATTGAGGGCCAGATAGAGCAACTGCTGATCGTGATCGAAGGCCAGTTGCTTGATTTCGAGATCTGGTTCCGTATGTTGGAGAATCCTCTTTGGGTCCGAGGGGTCCGTTGTATCCAGAACGACCAGACCGTCCGGTCCGACGGCAACGAAGACGATGTTCCCACTGACAGCCATGTCAGAAGCATGGGCGAAGTTGGGAAGCCCTTTCTCCATACCACCAAAATTGCCAGATGCGAGGTTGGCAATGCTCAACCCATTGTATCCGTTGGCCATCACCAGTACGTTGCCCAGAATGGTGGCGTCGGTGACGTCGGCCCTAGAGATGCCGGGATCATTGGGGTCATATCCTTCTCCTTCTTCGGTGATCGGAATCCAATCCGACCTTGGAGGGGAGATCTTGTAATGCTGGCGGTAATTGGTTCCAGCGGCCCCCCCCCACTCGACGTGAGGTTGAAGAAGTTGGGGTTGGGGGGGGAGGCTTCCCTCGATGACTCTGGCGAGGCCATCTGATTCGAGAGCCACCGACCAACCGTCTCCATCACGGAAAATCTTGTGAGCCTTGCCGATATCTTCGATCTTATCCAACGGTGAATCGACATCGGGGTTTTGTGGGTCGAGGATGAGAAGGTTACCATGGAAGGAGACCCAAAGCTTGTCGCTCTCGAGCAAGACGGCTCCCAATTCCCTAACCTTAACCCTCCTTGAGACTTGGGTTCTCTGAACACGAACTGGTGCATCCGGCTGTGTCATGTCGATCAGTTCGAGGTACTCGTGTGACCTGACCACCAAGCCCTTCTTCTTGTTCACTTCCTTTTTGATCAAGTAACTCGATACAGCCACCATGCCTTGATGAGCAGAAATGGAAACGGGAACAACATCGTCCATCTCATATCGACCGATGACCATGGGATTCCTGGGGTGGGTTACGTCCAGAATGTTGATGCCGGAGACCCCTGCAAATGCGCCGTCTTCATAATCTTGAGTAGAGGCGACGGCTGAGTACTTTCTCTGCACCAGAGGGAACATGCTCATCACGCCAGAGGTTCCGTCGAGGGGAAGGTGAGCTTGTTCGTGGAGGGTTGGCTCTCCGGGGTTTAGGACCTGGATCATCGCGTATCCGCCTGTTCCCAAGGAGGCATGGAGCCGGGTGCCATCCAAATGGAGATCTGTCACTTCGCCAGGGAGGTCGATTCGATTGAGCTCAACGGGGTTGGCGGGGTCGTTAACGTTTAGACTGGTCAGGACCTTTCCATCGCCAAAGAAAACGATATTGGAGCCCGTTCCGCCAAAGGAAACCTGAGTCCCTTCAACACTGCGAGCTGAAGTGCCCAAGTGTGCCAAGGGTTGGATCGTAGCACCGGTTGGGGCGGGCAGTACCTCAACATCGACGCTGACAGAGTGGCCAGCGTGATTCACCGTCAGGACGGCCTGTCCTATGGCGGTTCCCGTGAAGACACTCCCGTCGAAGGAGCCGATGTGAGATCCCCAGTCGAAGCTGGGGTTCTCGAGAAGAACACGTTCGCCCGTGTTCATGATCGCATTGAACGTGAGCTCGATGGAATTGCCGAGGAAAACCTGGAACTCACTTGGTAGTGCGATGAGGGCAATGGCCGCAACCTCGGGAAGAGAGACGACGAGGTTGCTGGTCGAGGTAACCTTCACGCCGTTGTGGGTATAAGAGTGGGAGAGGGTCACGTCCCCCTCGTTGAGGGGAAAAATCAGGTTTCCGCTTTCGACGAGAGCAATGTCAGGATCTGTGGAGGTTGTCTTGATGGAGACGCCCGGCACGGTCGAGCCGTCGTTGAAGATGGCCGTCGCTTCGATGGGCAGGATAGATCCGATCTCGAAAACGCTGGAGGACAACATGACGCTCAGGCTTTCGACCTGCTTAGAGATGATCTGGACGATCAGGGTAGAGATCTGGGTGATGTCGTTTTCCTTGTAACTGATGTCGATATTAGCGACGCCGGGGTTGAAGGCCTCGAGCTGGTCTCCGGAAACGTCGGCGATGCCAGGGTTGTCAGAGAAGAAGAGGGACTGAGCCGTGACGTCCTGTTCGTTGTTGTTGTCGTAAAGGGCCGTGACCACTGTGTTGACGATTTGACCCACAACCAGGGTGATCTGCTCAGTCCATGGTTCGATTCCAATCAACTCTGTGGGAACGATGTCCAGACTCTTGGTGATGGAGAAGGTTTGTCCGTTGGAGGTGTACTCCAGGTAAAGTGTGTTAGTTCCTGCCGTGAGAGGCTCAAGGGCTCCCTGTCCAACATTGAAGATGGCGGGGTCTGTGGCTCCGGTGGTGAGGTGAACCGTGACGTCGTCTTGGTCGCCATTGTTGTACAGAAGACTGACTAGGAACTGATCAACTTTTCCAACCTTGAGCTCTGGAGTGCCGATCCAATCGAAAGACAGACCAATGGGTTCCACTGCAACGTTAGCCCCGGCAGGTGTCACAGATAATGAGATACGCTTGGAGGTCGCGTTCTCTCCATCGCTCACTTCAACTTCGAACCAAAGGGGTTGAGTGAGTGAGCTTGTGGGCAGGTGGTCGGCGGGAACTAGCGTGTAGGTCGTGCCCGTCCCAACGGTGTTGAAAACAACCTCGTCCGTTGAAACCTTCCATGTTGTGGTGAGGACATCTCCCTCTGGGTCAAGAGCCTGAGCACTCCACTCAAGGCCTGGGTTGTCGTAAGTCAGGACACTGGTGGTCGGTTCGATGGATTGAAAAAGAGGTGCGCTGTTGACGACGGTGAAGTTCGTCGTCGTGATGAGGCTAGTGAGGCCGTCATCCACTGTGGCTGTGATGGTATAAGCCTGACCCGTAGTAGCTCCATTCATGGTGAGTTCTCTCTTATGCGGCACCTCGACGGTCACTTCCTGTCCGGTGGCGTCAATCTGAGTCTCTGTGACGGTTGAAAGAGAGGCTCCGATAGAAGGAGAGATATCAAAGGAGTAGGTGAGGGGGTCGACATCGGGGTCGCGAACATGGTACGCGACAAGATATGAACCGTTTTTGGAGACTTCCGAAGGGGCAGAGAGGGAGAGAAGGACAGGAGATTGGTTGATGATGGACTGAACCACTTCGATATTGACCCGTCGCTCAATCTGTGTGGATCCGTCGTCTGTCGTGAGGGTGAGGGATCCCCAACCTGTGGTTTGACCAGCTGTGATTTGAAAATTGCCAGAAGACTTGGTTCCAGAGCCGGATGTTACTTGGGCCGTGTTGACTGTAGATACGGTAAAGGTTCCTGCCGTCGAAGAAGCGAGAGCAAGGGTCAGTTCACTAGGCACGGTGCCATCTGGATCAATAGATTCGGCGCCGAGAACAAGGCTTTCGCCAGTGGCTAGACGAAAGGTGGGGATCTCGACTGTGGTGAAGCGGGGAGGAATATTCTCGATGGTGCTCTTGTCGAAGACAACAGAAATGTGCGTGTTTCCATTGACGGGTAAGGCGCTGATCTGTTTCTCGATCTGAACGGTGCCATCGGGCCCCTCGACGTCGAACCAGAGGGTGGTGCTGGCAAGCGGGGCTATATTGAGTCTAAAGAAGCCATCGCTGGCACTCTGACGACGAACGCCGCCCTCGCTGAGAATTTGGACGGCTCCCAGTGGAGAGATATCGCCCTGTTGACTTTCAGCCGTCACATAGCCTTGAACCGTAGCCTTTGGTAGCGTAAACTGAATGTCTTCGGCTAAAATTTCGCCGGTATCATTGCTGAAAAGGTCAACGCTCAGTTCTTCCTGGACGAGATCCCCTCCGTAGTCCTGAGTAAAGGCCGTGAGCTCCATGGTTTCACCGGCATAACCCACAAATGTGTAAAAACCCGTGTTGTCCGTAATGACGATCTCACCAGATCGACTGTGGACCTCAATACCTTCCGTTGCGCGTCCATCGACAAGGACCCGACCGGTGAGGATGACTTTGTCTGTGTCGAGAAAAGAGAAATCGGTGATGAGCTGAGTTGCTCCGGGGTTGAGGGGGATGGTGCTGGAGAGTTCTGGGAAGCGCCCAGAGGCGGCATCATAAGTGAAACATTTGATGGTGACTTGCTGTCCACCCAGTGTTTCTTCGGAAGTCGAAGAGATGGTAAAGGAGTATAGACCATCTGCATCCGTGGTGGTCTGCTCTCCATTGGGTGTAAAAACGATGGCGCCTTCGACGGGAAGGTTGTCCAGCCCGTCACCTCGGGTGACCAGTCCCTGAACGGTAAGTTGGGATTGTGTGTCGACGGTCAGGGCATTATTTAGGGAGTCCGAACCGTTGAGGTCGATTTCGAATGATTCAAGGAGAGTCAGACTTCCGCTGATGACTTGGACTTTGAGTCGAACTGGATCATCGTCAGCGTTCAGGAGAAAGCTGCCATTGGCGTCACTATAAGTTCCGGTTCCATTCTTGAGGGAAACGAGCGCGCCGGAAATGGGTTGAGAGTTTTCGTCGACAATGGTGCCTCCGACACTGATGGGGTTGTAGGTGAGGTCAACATCGTGAGGAATACTGTCGTCTTGATTGTTGATGTTGTAATTGATGCTCGGCCCTTCTATGGTGCCAGAGCTTGCATGGAGACTGATGGTGGAATTCCTTAGAACGTAGAAGCTGTATTGGCCCTGGGCGTCAGTCGTGGTTGTCGTCTGAAAAGATTCTCCGATAGCTTCCAGATTGACCTGAACGTAGGGGACAGCCTGGCCTTGGCCGTCGAGGACCCGTCCTCTGAGCAATCCGCGCAGTTCAGGGTTGGCGAGACTCCACCAGCTGAAGTGAGAGATGTCAGCCTCAGCATACATTTCGCCGTTGATGCTGACAAGTTCGGCATCACCTTCCAGAATCCAGAAATTGGTCGAGGTGTCGAAGCTGTAGAGGGGAATCACTCTTTCCCCAGATTCGTATGACTCGCGGTAGATCTCCTGATCTCGTTCGGGTAACTTGATGAAGGTTTGGAGGACATCACCATCGGTCATTTGGATGGCATCACCATTGGCATCTCTCATGGTGAGGTCCATCATGGTGACGGCCTTAAGCCCATAGGTGGTGTCGCCAACCATGGTTCTGAGAGGTCCAGGCATCGCCTCTAGTTCAGTGGTGGGGTCCAGTTTGGAAAAATCGAGAGTTGCACCGTCATACTTTCCTCTTTTCACGGGGTAGCCGTTCTTTGATCGAATGGAACTGAAAAGTCCAGCCCGAGAAGGTTTGAAATGCTGTTGTTTCCAAGTTCTGGAGCCTGATTTTCCCAGCGTCACCGTGGTGCTCTCCGACAGGTCCAAGGTTTGAACGGGTTTCAGGTAGACCTGAACTTGAGTTGCTGCGACCGATTGTCCATCCGTATTTTCCGTGGTTCCCGGACTGAGGAGTAGCGCCTCGGAGCCTTCAGGTAGAGAATCTCCTACGTAGACTTCCTGATAGGCTGTGGTGTAACCCGTGCGACTGAAGATGAGCGTGTGGGATCCAGGGGTCATGGCCTCTCTAAAAGTTCCGTCGATCTGAGAGTCTTCAAAGCTCCCGCCGGAAGTCGTCGTCAGACTGACTGAAGAGAGTCCTTCGTTGGTCATGTCGAGAACTTGTCCCGAGACCTCAACCTTTGACAGGAACGTGACGCTGTCATCTACAGGAAGCTGAACATCGTCACAAGAGAGTGCGATACTCAGAACTGCGAATAACAGAAGTAAACGAGTCTTCATGAAGCTTTAGATTACACGAAATCAGTGAGTGAACTCTCCACTTACTGGTTAAATTTCAATTAGTTCCCTATAAATTGAGACTCATTTCACAAATAAGAAATGACTAAATTGTGAATAAATAGCTGTTCCTGTCTTCTTTCAGTAATAAATCTTACAGTTTCAGAAGGGGAATTTCCGTCAGTCGGCGCGAATCCCTTGATAGATGGACACTTCGAAGGGAATGAGCAAAAGAATTCGTGTTAAAAGACAATTCACCAAAAAGAGATCCTGACAAGGGATTGAGCGTTTCGATGGGCTAAGGTCTCCGACTGAACACGTGAATTGCTACGAAGAATCAAAAAAAGGCCTGAGCGATCGCCCAGGCCCTTTGATTCTCGAGAGAATCAGAGTTCAGAATTTGTCGTAGCGGATCATCTCGGGTTCGACGCCAATGGAGTCAAGCATACCAATGGCGGCGTCGATCATCATGGGAGGTCCACAGAGGTAGTATTCGATCTCGGTGGGGTCTTCATGACTGGCTAGATAGTTATCGTAGAGGACTTGGTGAATAAAGCCTTGATAGCCTTCCCAGTTGTCTTCAGGTTGAGGATCAGACATGGCGACGTTCCACGAGAAGTTGGGGTACTTCTCAACAATGCCGTCGTAATCTTCTTGATAGAAAAGTTCCTTAAGAGAACGGGCTCCGTACCAGAATGTCACTTTGCGCTCGGTGTGCTCGGTATGAAACAGATGAAAGAGGTGAGAACGCATGGGAGCCATTCCTGCTCCACCACCGATGTAGCACATCTCTCGTTGAGTTTCATTGATGAAAAACTCTCCGTAGGGCCCACTGATGCGAGCTTTGTCTCCGGCGTTAAGGCTGAAGATGTAAGATGAGCAGAGGCCGGGTTGGGCATCGGGCACATTGGGGGGAGGTGTGGCAATCCGAATGTTGAGCATGACGGTGCCTTTTTCGGCGGGGTGACAGGCCATGGAGTAGGCGCGAATGACTTGCTCAGAAACCACGGTTTCCTTGTCCCAGAGCTTAAAATGGTCCCAGTCGCCGCGATATTGATCTTCCACGTCAAAATCTTTGAATTTGTAAGTTCCGGCAGGCACTTCGATTTGGATGTAACCACCGGCTTTAAAGTTCATTTCGTCACCTTCTTTGAGTTTGAAGACGACTTCTTTGATGAAGGTAGCAACATTGTTATTGCTAACCACATCGACATCGTAGTTGCGAATAGAGAAGAGTTCATCAGGAACCTGAACTTTCATGTCATCCCGAACTTTGACCTGACAGGCCAGACGTTCACCAGATTTTTTCTCGGCTCGAGTGAGGTGCCCTTCTTCTACAGGTGTGATGTCTCCTGCTCCTGAGAGGACTTTTACGCGACACATAGCACATGTTCCACCACCACCACAAGCAGAGGGAATAAAGATGCTTTGGGAGGCAAGTGCTGAGAGGAGGGTCCCTGTGGGTTCAGTTTTGAGGCTGTGATCCGGATCGTCGTTTACATTGATTTCGACTTCACCTTGTTTTGTGAGCTTGCTTCCAGCAAAGAGCACACAAAGGGTCAGGGCGATGATGATGCCGGTGAAGATTCCAACGGCGAGGAAGAAGGTGGTCATATTCCTATTTCTCTCTTATTTAATTAGTTGGATAAAGGTCAATTCCACCGAAACACATGAAGGCCATAGCCATCAGTCCCGTGGTGATGAAAGTAATTCCTAGCCCTTTAAGGCCATCGGGAACGTGAGAGTACATCATTTTCTTATTGATGGCAGCCAAGCCCATGATGGCCAGCCACCAACCAATTCCTGATGATATGGCAAAAATGACGGTCTCGAGCATGCCGTAATCCTCTTCGATCATGAAAAGGCACACTCCAAGAATGGCGCAGTTCACCGTAATCAGAGGCAGAAAGATACCTAGGGCCGAATAGAGAGCAGGAGAAAACTTCTCAAGAGCCATCTCGACAATCTGTACGGAAGAGGCGATCACCGCGATGAAGGAGAGGAGCTGGAGGAACTCTAGGCTGACGCCTTCAATACCAGTCCAAGCCAGTGCATCTTCTTTTAGGAGGTTGTTGTAGATCAACCAGTTGAGAGGGGCGGTGAGGGTTAGAACGAAAATAACGGCCAGTCCAAGGCCATTGGCCGTTTTTACGGTTTTTGCGCACTCTAGAAAAGAGCACATCCCCAAAAACTTCGCCAGAAGGATGTTGGAGATGAAAATAGACGTCAGAGCAATGCTGATCAGTTTGGTAAAATCGATGCTTTCCATGTCTGTGCCTCCTTACTTGCTGCGGTAGAGGGTGTTAGAAACCCAGATGAAAATGCCAATGATGAAAAAGGCTCCTGGAGCGAGGAGCATCAATCCGTTGTTGACGTAACCAATGTTGTAGAGGCTTTCGATTCCGGGAATAGGACTTCCCCAGATTTTTCCAGCTCCGAAAACTTCGCGAACGGCACCACAGAGTATGAGAACCAGTGAATAGCCGGCGCCATTGCCCAGACCATCCAAAAGGGCCATCTTTGGTGTGTTTGAGGTCGCAAAGGCCTCGGCTCGACCCATCACGATACAGTTGGTGATAATGAGACCGACAAAGACGGATAGAGTCTTGCTAACGTCAAAGACGTAGGCTTTGAGGACCTGATCAGCCAAAGCAACCAAGGTGGAAATGACCACCATAAAGACGATAATCCGAATCTTATTTGGAATAAAGTTCCTGATCAGAGAGACGATCAAGTTGGAGCAGGTAAGAACGGCGGTTAGCGAGATGGACATGACAAGCGCAGGTTTCAACTGGGCTGTTACGGCCAAAGCACTGCAGACCCCGAGGGTCTGCACCATGATGGGGTTCACCTGAACAAGAGGGGTGGAGAGGACCTGACCTTCCTTGCTTTTTGCAAAACTCATTGCTGTCTTCCTCTTTACTGTTGCTTCAGGAAGGGACCGTAAGTGTCCCTGATCTGTTTGATAAGAATGCCTTGTACCCCAACGGATGTAATGGTGGCACCACTAATACCGTCAACGGCGTAAGGTTGTTTTTCAGCAGGGAGATCGGCGACAGACAGTCCTTTGAGGACAGTGATGCCTTCGAAGCGCTCATCCCAAGCGCCCTCTCCTGACCTAAGGAGCTTTTTGCCTTTGCCTTCAATCTGTTGGAATTGCTCAATAAACCATGGTTCTGTGATTTCTGCCCCTAGCCCAGGGGTTTCCTTGTGGTTGTAAAATTTGATGCCCAAAACGTTGTCGGCATCCTTGGATAATGCAAGATATCCGAACATCTTACCCCAAAGTCCTTTGCCAACGATGGGTAGGATGAAGCATTCGGAGCCTACTTTGTTGGACTCGTAAATCAAACTCAGTTCTGGATAGTTGGAGGGCTTCTTGAGATAGAGTTCTACGCTGACTTCGTCAAATTTATTTCCCGTCGCTTCCTCTATGAGGTAGGAAGTGATCGAAGCTGAGTCTCCATCAAACCAGCCTGAGATGGTTTCGGGGGAATCGCCTTCACCGAGAAGACCAGCAGCAGAAAGAACACTCTTTTGCTTGTCGATCTTGATGTTGATTTCTTGTTTTTCTTTTAAGCCAAGGCTTGCCGCAGAAAGCAACGTTCCTGAGACGACACACGCGATGACGGCGAAAAGTAGCGTGAAGCTATTACTGTTGACATTAACCACGGGAAAACCTCCTCTTGATCTGAGCTTCGATCACATAATGGTCGATGAGCGGGGCAAAAAGGTTCATGAAAAGAATTGCCAACATCATGCCTTCAGGGAAGGCTGGGTTGATGTTTCGGATGAGAACACAGATGCTACCAATTAGGATGCCGTAGACCAATTTTCCTTTGGCTGTCGCTGGGCTGGAAACAGGATCCGTCGCCATGTAAACGGCTCCAAAAGCAAAACCACCCATCATTAGATGATTGATCGGGTTCATGGTTAGGATTTCGCGGTGTGTATCAACATCAGACAAGCCATAGAAGATTGACGCGGTGGCCAAAGCTCCGATGACACAACCAAACATGGTTTTGGCACTGCCGATTCCGGTCACGATCAGTAATCCGGCTCCAACGATAGCCATCAAGGTTGAGGTTTCTCCAATAGATCCTGGGACCAACCCTAAAAACATCACCAGTTGACTATAGGTGGTCGAGAGTTCCCCATTAAAGGCTGAGAGCAGGGGAGTGGCGCCACTTATTCCGTCGACACCAGAGCTGATTTTGGTGAAGTCGATGGTCATTTCAGTGAAAGTTGAAAAGTCCATGGGTGATGCAACCCAGACGTTGTTTGCTCCGGCCATGTAGGCTGGGAATGCAAAGAAAAGGAAGGCTCGGGCCGTCAGAGCTGGATTGAAGATGTTCATTCCGGTTCCGCCAAAAACTTCCTTACCGATGACAACCCCGAAAATGATACCTATTGCAGCCATCCAGAGTGGTGTGGTCGGTGGAAGGGTGAGGGGGAAAAGCATTGAGGTCACCAAAAAGCCTTCGTTGATCTCGTGTTTTCTCACGACAGCAAAAATGGCCTCAACAAGTCCTCCCGCGGCAAGCGTGATGGCGTAGAGTGGGATGAACCTGAATAGCCCCTGAGCAATGTAATTGAAAATGTTATTGTCGATGGTGACTCCGGTAATTGGGGTCATCACCTGATTGTAATAAGTGACGCTCTGGTATCCGGCGTTGAAAACACCAAAGAGAGCGCACGGGGTGATGGCAACCACGACCATGATCATGAATCGTTTCAGATCAATTGCGTCACGAATGTGCGGGCCACTTTTGGTCACCAAACCTGGTGTCAGGACGATGGTTTCCCCAGCCTGAAAGGCAGGGTAAAATTTTTCGAGGGGGCCTCCTTTTTTAAAGGGGGCGCCCAATTTATCAAAAAGGTTTTCGATCACGAGTGGGCCGTCATCCAAGGCGTTTAAATTCGGGCTTCAAATTAAAAATGGGGCTACATTGTCAATCAGCAGGAATCATCTGTCTGATACTCGTTTAGGAATCTATAAATGGACTACTTTTGTCTTAAAATAAACGATTTTTTTGAGATTATTGTGAAATGTGAATCTTGGCATGTTTAACTCTGTTTTCACCGAAGAGAAGTGGATTGGAGCGTTAGTCAATCTTGAACAGCAGAGATCGAGCTAACATGCCATCCTCGCCCACGATTTATTTTTTAACCGTTCTGCTACAGCTGATTCAGAATATTGGAGGTTTAACTCTCCGCTCCCTTCACAGTCATGGCCGGTGGGGAATCTTTATGGCGAACGGCCTCGGAGGTCTTTTCAGGGCTCCATTTCGTTGGAATCATTTCCTAACTGAACTTAGGAGCATTGGATTTGAATCCATTGTCCTGATTTCCTTCACCGCAGTCTTTACTGGGATGGTCTTGGGCTTGCAGGGCTACAACACGCTTAAACAGTATGGGTCGGAAGGCGTTTTGGGGATTGGGGTTGCCATATCCCTCTTTACGGAATTGGGCCCAGTTCTTACGGCACTCCTTCTCACGGGGCGGTCTGGCTCTGCCATGTGTGCTGAGATGGGCGTGTACCGCACCTCTGAGCAGACGGCCGCTTTGGAGAGCATGGCGATCGACCCCTACAACTACCTCGTCGGCCCCAAGATTTTAGCGAGTCTCGTGGCATCTCCCATTTTGGCATTTCTGTTCTGCCATATTGGTGTCCTGGGGGCATACCTGGCGGGTGTGATCCTTTTGGGGGTGGACCCAGCATCTTTTTATCACGGAGTGGTGAGGGCACTGGAAAATCCTGACCTTGTGCGAATGTGTCTGTCGAAATCACTCGTCTTCGGTTTTTTAATGGTGATGGTCTGTGCTTTTAAAGGCCATGATGTCCTGCGTCGAAAAGAAAAAGGAACTCGAGCCGTCGCTAAAGCCACAACCGAAGCAGTGGTCTATACGTCTGTCATGGTGCTGCTTTGGGATTACTTACTCACGAGCCTGATCTTGTGAGTGTGATTCCCATGCTAGCTCTCAAGGACGTCTCGAAGTCTTTCGGACCACAGGTTGTTCACAAAGGAATTAATCTGGACGTTCCGAAGGGAAAGTCTACGATCATTGTTGGACCTAGCGGCGCTGGGAAAAGCGTGTTGCTCAAGTACTTTATTGGTATGACACATCCTGACGTGGGGCAGGTGCTTGTTGATGGAGTTGACTTGGGAGGTCTTAGAAGGCAAGAGCTCTATCAGGCTCGCGCTCGTTTTGGATTCCTTTTTCAAGGAGCAGCCCTTTTCGATTCGATGACCACGTTTGAAAATGTTGCACTACCCATTCGCGAGCGAATGAAGTTGTCCGAAAGTGACACAAGGAAGAGGGTGTTGGAAAAACTGGACCTGGTTAATATGACTGAAGCTGTTGAAAAGTATCCTGCAGAATTGTCGGGTGGAATGCAAAAAAGAGTGGGCTTGGCTCGAGCTCTTGCCCGTGACCCCGAGGTTCTTCTCTTTGATGAGCCAACAACGGGC